>VFQQ010000085.1_pt1 | contig 247263 bp, 204 predicted proteins | sample 3512341 | NCBI WGS metagenome assembly VFQQ01 (sample SAMN10412373, study PRJNA504923) | tailings metagenome | isolation source: Relicate 2 Philex TSF1 revegetated site | place: Philippines: Tuba, Benguet | collected 2017-08-29 | reverse complement strand
GGGGTGATCGGCAGCCGGGAGTTTGTGCGCGAGCATCGCCAGCGGGATGCGCAGGCTCAGGAGCGAGTCCCGGTGATTCGGGAATTGCGAAAGGAAGACCGTCTGCACTGTCTGCGCCAGTTGCGGCTCAACACCTTGAGTCCGTAAAGAGTGGAAGGGAAACCATAACCCTGCTTGCCACCCTGCCGAGCCGGTCTAGCATGGGAGCCGGGTATGAATGTTCTCCCCTTGCTGCGTGAAATCGTGCATACCCCCGTGTTGGAATATCGGGAAAAATTTCCTCTGCGGCTGCGGAGGTTGGTGTGGTGAGCGGGGACGGCGAAAACGACGAGAAAGCTTCAGAAAACCAAATTTATTACTTTTCAACGCAATCAAAATGATTATAATTATGAAAATTATACTTTGCTGGCATTTGGGTGTCCAAAAGTCGGTTCTGTCTCATGTTTCCTCATCGTTCCACGCTCCTGCTCATTTTGTTGGTGGTCATGCCGCTGGCGTTGTTGGCGTGGCTGGGGACGTACCTGCACCAGGACGGCGAGCGGCGCGCCAAGGCCACGCGTGATGCCATTCTGCAAGAACGACTCCAGGTCGCGGATCAACAATTGCTGGCGGACATACGGTTGGCGGTGCGGCAGCTTGACCGTCTGATTGAGGCGGCAGCCGAATCCAACGCCCAATGCGCGCCCATGGAGCACGAGTGGACCCGGGCATCTTTGTGCATGACCGCTGATAAAGAGCCGATGGTGATCGGCTCGCCGGAGGACAGCGTCTTGCTTGGCCAAGTGATGACAGAGTTGCAGGATGGTTTGAGGCGCAGCGTCGAGCGCGGGGGCCAAACGGACCAGTCGTTCGAACTGATCGGCAGCAACTTGGCGGGGGATTGGCGCGCCTACCGGCTTGTTCAGGAGCTGCCGCAGGTGAGAGGTTTATTGGCGCCCGCGCAGCGCGACAGCGGCTTCCTTGTTCAGGAAAACCGGGGGGGGCTGCCGCAATTCATTCACTGGCACCAACTGCGAGACGGCAGGCTGACGGGGGCGCTGCTGGACTCGACGGGGTTTGCCGCCGCGCTTTTTGCCGGACTGCCGCCAGCGGGAATGAAATCGCCGCCCGGGCGGATGAGCCTCACCACGGACACCGGTGTGCCTTTGCATTCGTGGGGGCACTCACCCGTCCCTGACCGGAAAGCCGAGATTGAGATGGCCTGTTCGGCGCCTTTTCAGAACTGGAAGCTGGGTTATGCGGCGGCGCCGGATGAATTTCCGTCGGCCATGCTATTCCCGATTCTGCTTGGCGTCACCTCGGGCAGCCTGCTGGTGCCTTCATTAGCCTGGCTGTACTTCCGTGAAAGCAGCCGTGAGATTCGCGTGGCGCATCAGCGGGTCAGCTTTGTGAACCAAGTCTCCCACGAATTGAAAACGCCGCTGACCAACATCCGGCTGTACGCCGAGATGGCACGCTCGCGGGCCGAGGATCGCGAGGACGCAGCGGCGGTGCGACAGCTGCATGTGGTCGAGGCCGAAACCGCGCGGCTCAGCCGGTTGATCCAGAACGTGCTCGACTTCGCGCGCAAACAGCGTGATCGTCTCACGGTGATGTTAAAGCCAGTCGATCTGACCGGAGTCATCCGCCGCGTCGCGAGCCAATGGCGGCCCGTGCTGGAAAAACGCGGCATGACCCTGGAACTGCAGGTGCCGGACGCATTGATGGTGGAAACGGATCCCGATGCGGTTGAGCAAATCCTGGGCAACCTGCTCTCCAATGCCGAAAAGTACGCCGCCGATGGGCGCTGGGTGCGCATCACCGGCCAGACCGGGGAGCCGCGGCGGATTACGGTGGAGGACCGCGGCACCGGCATTCCCGCCGGCAAACACGAGCAAATCTTCGAGCCCTTCGAGCGCCTGCGCAGCGATTTGCGCGAGGGCGTCAGTGGCACCGGCATCGGCCTGACGATCTCGCGCGAGCTGGCGCAGCTCCTGGGCGGAACCCTGACCGTCGATGCCGACCGCCGTGTGGGCGCCAGTTTTATCCTCACTCTCCCCACCAACGCGACCCATGCCCTCAAATCTGACACTGCAACCCAACACCCCCTGACGCCATGAAAATGATGATTGCCGAAGACGATGACCATACGCGCGAAGCCCTGCGCGAAGTGCTGACCATGGAGGGCTTTGATGTCCTGCCCGCCGCCGACGGCCAGCAGGCCTACGACTGCTTCCGGGAGCAGCGGCCCGATTTTGTCTGCCTGGACGTGATGATGCCCGGCCTCAACGGTTACGAGGTCTGCAAGCGCATCCGCCGCATGGACGAGGACGTGCCGATTCTTTTCCTCACCGCCAAAGCGGAGGAGATCGACACCGTGCTCGGCCTCGAACTCGGCGCCGACGACTACATGACCAAGCCCTTTGGGGTGAAGGAAATCATTGCCCGCATCCGCGCCATTCTGCGCCGCGCCGCCGCCCGCGAGGCCAAGCCGGATCAGCAGGACGAGTTCGTCATGGACGACCTGCGCATCGTGCAGAGCGAGCTGCGCGCCTACCGTCACGGCCAGGAAATCCAGCTCAGCCCACGCGATGTCAAAGTGCTGCGCCTGCTGCACGACCGCCGCGGCAAGGTGGTGGACCGCAACACCCTGGCCGACGAGGTCTGGGGCGTGGACTACTTCCCTGAAAGCCGGGCGCTTGACCAGCACATCTCGCAGTTGCGCAAGCGCGTCGAAGCCGACACCACCAGGCCGCGCATCATCCGCACCGTGCACGGCGCGGGTTACCGCTTCGATGGCTGAAGCGGCCTGAATTCGCAAACCGGCGCTTGCGCCCGCCTGCAAAACCGCCAGCGTAAAGCGTGTTGGCAAGCGGCGCATGGGGAACCTCACGAGACCTTTTGCAGGTGCTGGCGGCGGGTTGCTGCTGGCTCGCTGGCGCACCTTGCTGCGCCAGCGGTCTTCCCGATCTCAGCACCGTGCCGGCGGACTTGACGGTGCCGCCCATGCTGGACACCGCGCCCGCCGCCGGCCGGCGTGTGCGCGCGGTCACCACCGGCTGGGAAGGCACCGAGGTTCATCACGCGCTGTATTTGCCGCCGGAATGGACACCCAACGCGCGCCTGCCCGTGCTGGTGGAACTCCCCGGCAACGGCGGCTACCGCAACGCCTTCGGCGACACCTGTGATGGCTCGGTCGAAGGCTGCGTGCTGGGCTACGGCATCAGCGGCGGCAGCGGGTTCATTTGGGCCAGCGTACCGCTGGTGGAAGTCGGCAAGGACGGCGCCAAACGCAATGCCGTCAAATGGTGGGGCAACCTGCAGGAAAGCAAACACCACCTCGCCGCGACCGTGCGCGAACTCTGCGCGCGCTGGGGCGGCGATGCCGGGCGCGTCGTCCTCTGCGGCTTTTCCCGCGGCAGCATCGGCTGCAACTTCGCCGGCCTGCACGACGACGAGATCGCCGGCTGGTGGCGTGCCTTCATTTGCCACAGCCACTATGACGGGGTCGTTGTCAAATGGCCCTACCGGGGCGCGGACCGTGATTCCGCCCTGGCACGATTGCAGCGGCTCAGCGGCCGCCCGCAGTGGGTCAGCCACGAGGGCAGCGTGGACGGCATTCGCGCCTACCTGGACGCGACCGGTGTCCGCGGCGATTGGACCCTGGTGCCCATGCCTTTCCGCAATCACAGCGCCGAATGGGTGCTGCGTCCTTTGCCGGAACGGGATCGCCTGCGCAAGTGGCTGGCGGCGGTGCTGCGCGAAGAAGTCCGGCCCCAGGCGCGCTAATCTCTTGCCAGACACGCCGCCGCTCCCTACTCTGGCGCGCTTATATGACCCCGACCTCTCCCGCTCCCGATTGGGACAAGCTTGAAGCCAAACCCGAGTTTCGCGCCCTGCTGGCGCGCAAGGCCCGCTTCATCACTGCGGCCACCGTTTTCTTCGTGGTCTATTACTTCGCGTTGCTGGTGCTGGTGGGCTGGCTCCCTGATCTGATGAAAAGGGAGATATTGGGCCGGGTGAACCTGGCCTACCTCTTCGCTCTCTCGCAGTTCTTCATGGCCTGGGGCATTGCCTGGATGTACACGCGCAAAGCGGCGGCATGGGACCGCGCGGCGGCGGAGATCGTCAAGCACGAAGTCTGAACCTACTCCATTAGAGCACCTCGTCATGACCATCGCCGTTTGGATGTTTCTCGCCTTTGTCGTCGCCACCCTCGGCATCACCGTGTGGGCGGCCAAAAAAAACACCAGCGCCGGCGCGTATTTCGCCGCCGGACGCAGCATCACCGGCTGGCAGAACGGCCTGGCGGTGGCGGGTGACTACATGAGCGCCGCCAGCTTCCTCGGCATCACCGGCATGATCGCCTTTTTTGGCTACGACGGTTTCATGTACTCAGTGGGCTGGCTGGTGGCGTATTTGACCGTGCTGCTGGTGGTGGCCGAGCCGTTGCGCAACGCCGGCAAGTACACCATGGCCGATTTGCTGGCCTACCGGCTGACTCCACGTCCCGTGCGGGCCATGGCCAGCCTCAGCACCATCACCGTCTCCACCTTTTACATGGTGGCGCAGATGATCGGCGCCGGCACCCTGGTCAAGCTGCTGCTCAAGGACCTGCCCTGGATCAGCACCGAGGCAGCCATCATTGGCGTCGGCGTGCTGATGGTGGTCTATGTCGTCTTCGGCGGCATGCTGGCCACCACCTGGGTGCAGATCATCAAGGCCATCCTGCTGATGAGCGGCACCATCTTCCTCAGCGTGCTGGTGATGAAACATTTCGGCTACAGCTTCACCGCTTTCTTTGAGGCCATCGCCAACCTCACCTACAAGGACGCCAGCGGCGCCGAGGTGACCCGCAATTTCCTCGAACCCGGCATGAAATTCGGCGCCGCCGTCACCAATGGCTGGGGGCCGCTCGATCAAATCTCGCTTGGTCTTGCCCTCGTCTTCGGCACCGCCGGCCTGCCGCACATCCTGGTGCGTTTTTACACCGTGCCGGACGCCAAAACCGCGCGTGTTTCCGTGGTCTGGGCGATGATCATCATCGGCACTTTCTACATTCTGACCACCTTCCTCGGTTTTGGCGCCGCCACCATCCTGAAACCGGATGCCATCGCCACCGACAACATGGCCGCGCCGCAGCTCTCCGAGGCGCTCGGCGGCCCGGTGTTCTTCGCCTTCATCAGTGCCGTCGCTTTTGCCACCATCCTCGCCGTTGTCGCCGGTCTCACCATTAGCGCCAGCGCCAGTTTCGCCCACGATTTTTACACCAACGTGCTGCACCACGGCAAAGAGCATCGGCCGGGTCAGGAAGTGAAAGTGGCGCGCATCACCGCCTTCGTGGTCGGCGCGGTCTCGATCATCCTGGCCATCAAGCTGCAAAGCATCAACGTCGCCTTCCTGGTCGGCCTCGCCTTTGCCGTCGCCGCCAGCGCCAACCTGCCGGTCATCGTGCTGTCCATCTTCTGGAAAAAGTTCAGCACCGCCGGCGCCGTGCTCGGACTGGCCGTCGGGCTGCTCTCGAGCATCGTTCTGATCGTGCTCAGCCCGAGCATCATGGGCGTGGACGGTCCCGAGGTGGCGGAGGCCAAGCGCCGCTTGATTCAGAGCCCGGCCCTGTTCCCGCTGACCAATCCCGGCATCGTCAGCATCCCGCTCGGCTTCCTGGCGGCGATTTTGGGGTCGCTCTGGCGGCGGGAACCGCAGGCCGAGGCGCGTTTCGCGGAGCTGACCGTGCGCGCCCACACCGGTCTTGGCGCCGAGCAGGGCGGCGGGCATTGACGGAGTGGCGACATCCTTGCCGCCTCCCAAACAAAAAGAGCCGGCGGACAGCCGGCTCTTCAAGGAAAGATTTTTGGAAAGCTGGCGCTCAGGCCGTGGCCGGAGCCGCTTCTTTCTCCGCCGCCGGTTTCGGCATGAAGAAGCGGAAACGAATCTTGCCGCGTTTGGCGGTGGCGCGGGCCTTGCGGCGCAGGCGCTCCTTCGGGGTTTCGTGGCTGCGCAGGCGGCGCACTTCCTCCAGAATGCCTTCCATCTCAAGCTTGGTCTTGAGACGTTTGAGCGCGCGATCGACGGGCTCACCTTTGCGGACTTGGACTTCGGGCATAAATGATGGAGGGACGGTGGTTAAAAAAGGGGCCGGGAAAATAGAGTCGCGCCGGGATTCGTCAAACGAATTTCTCGGCCTGAAACCGCTTCCTGGGCATACGCTTGATAAAGGCGGTAGCGGCGTGCCAGGGGCCATCCCTGAAATTTTGGGGTCAACGAAGCCCCATCCGACAAGCAGTGCAACGGTCACAGACCGCCGGCACAGCCGTCAATTCACCAGCGGGATGTCTTTCCTTGCTTTGAGCCGCCCCAGCGCGTGCTCGCCGATGAGCCAGACTTGCAGGGTGCCGGGTTTTTTCAGCAGATCGGCGGGCATGGTGAGGGTGCCGCTTTTTTTCTGTGCCTCGGTCAGGAAAATGGGGTGGCGGCCATAGCTGTCGCCGGAGTTCCAGAGATAGACGGCGATGGCGTCCATGTTTTCGGAGCCGAACTCAACCTTCCATTCTTTGCCGAGAGAGACGCTGTCACCGGGCAGGCGGAGGTCGAGATCGCAGACGGCGAACTCGCAGGCCTGACTTTTCGAACCGTCGGCATGAATGACATGCGCGGTGTAGTCGCCGCAAACCTCATAGCGGCGCTCGTGCAGGCCGGGGCCGGTGAGCGCGATCTCTTCCACCACGTCATTGCCGCGCTGAATGACCAGCGTTTTCACGCCGAGTTGGTCGCGGTCCATGACATGGAACTTCACCGGACTGCCTTTTTGATAAGGCACCCAGTCGCCGAGATCGAGCAGGAGGGCGCGGTTGATCTTGGGCGGCGTGGCGTCGAGCTCGAAGTTCGGGTAGCGCAGCGGTTCCGCGCGATTGGTCGCGCGCCAGGCCTCGCGGTCGGTGACACGAAGGAGCTGCTTGTTCTTCGCGGCCAGATGCGCGTTGAAGTTCGCGACATTGCGATCCGTTGTCTGGGTGGTGGGCGGGCGGCTTTCCTCGACACGGATAGAGACGACGCGGCCTTCCTTGTCCCGGGTCACGGCGGTCACCATCTCGACATGCGAGCCGGAAGTCTCCGTGGCATGGGGCGTGTAGATCACATCGCCCACCTGCGCGGCTTCGGCGGACTGCGGCTCCACCAGGATAATGCCGCTGCCCACCGGCGGTCCGTAGCGACGGCTGACTTCCGGAATGCCGCAGCCGAGCGCGTAGCTGGTGTAGGCGGAGCAGACGCTGCCGTAATAGGCGGCGGCGTTGGAGACCTTGCCGGTGAAGTTTTCCGTGTAGAGCACGCTGTGCGGATTCTCCACGGCGGCCAAAAACGTGCGCAGGGCAATGTCGAAGCCGATGTAACGCCCCTCCGACCGCACGCTGGAGTAGGGCACGCCGGTGACTTCTTTGCCCTTTTCAAAAAAGCCGCCCTTCCGGTTGGGCAAGGTGTCGGCCACCGGCGTCCACTTCACCTGGGAGAGAAGGCGCGCCTGGGCGGCCGCCTGCTCCTGCCAGGACCGGGCAGGTGCCTTGGATTGGGCGGGTGCGGCGGATGGACCGCAATAAAGCGCGAGGAGAACAACGAAGAAAAGGCGGGAATGAGAGGAAGGCATCGTGCGGGCGGGGTTGGGTTCGGACGGAGGGAGTGCGTGAGCTGAAACTTACGGAACTCAGGCGGAGGATTTGACGAGAAGGGCCCGCATTTATCCCTGATCCAGGATTGGCGGTGGTTGCCCGCCCAAGTCACGACTTCTTGGGCGACGCGCTGTGCAATTGCCGGGAAAGTTCTTCCATTAACGATTTCAACTCCGGCTCGGCGGCGAGATTCGCGGTCTCATGCGGATCGGTTGCATGGTCGTAAAGCTCGCGCGCGACGAGCACGCCGCTCTTCCTGTCCGCCCATTCGGTGTAGCGGTGGCGGTCGGTGCGCAGGCTGCGGCCCATGGCGCCCTCACGCGGGAACTGGCTGAGCGCGAAGTCGAAGAGCGGCAGCTCCGGCTCGTCCAGCAGCGGCGCGAAACTCGATCCCTGCAAATGCGCGGGCTTGGGCAGGCCGGCGAGATCACAAAGCGTGGGATAGAGGCCGACGAGCTCGACGAGCGCGCGGCTTTTCGCTCCGTTGGATTTCATGCCCGGCGCATGCACGATGAGCGGCACGCGCGTGGCCGTCTCGAAGTTGGTGGCCTTGCACCACAATCCAAGATCGCCGAGCTGAAAGCCGTGGTCGCTGGTGAAGACAATGATCGTATTGCCGGCGAGACCAAGGCGGTCGAGTTCATCGAGCACGCGGCCCACCTGCGCGTCCACGTAACTGGCGCAGGCGAGGTAGCCATGCAAAAGCCGGCGGGCCAGGGTCTCCGGGATCGGACCCTTGGCCGGCACGCCACGATACTGCGCGCGCAGCTCTTTGGAGCGGTTCGAGGCGAGGTCGGGCATTCCTGCGGGAGTGTCACCGACGGGCGCGAGCGGCAGCTTGTCAGGGTCGTAGAGATCGAAGTATTTTTTCGGGGCCACGAAGGGCAGGTGCGGACGCAGGAAACCGAGTCCGAGAAAAAAGGGGCGGTCCCGCACGCGCCGCAGCACGGTGATGGCCTCGTCGGCGAGTTGGCCGTCGCCGAGTTCGTGGTCAGCCACTTCCAGTGACTCCACCGGCAGGCCGCGCCGGATATTTTCCGGGATATCACGAAACGGGTCCGGTTTGCCCGCGGCGGCGGCTTCCGCCTGAAGCTGTTTGACCAAAGCCTGTCCCGCGCGGGTGCGGTATTCGAATGGGTAGTTCGGTGGCTTGAAATGCGGCTCCGACCAGCAGGACGGTTCCTCCCAACTGTTGTGGGCGATCTTGCCGAGACCGACGGTGTGGTAGCCGTGGTTTTTGAAGTGCGCGGGCAGGAAGGGCAGATCAGTAAGCTGCTCGCGCACATCCTTGTTCGTCCAGATGTCGCGCTCGTCGGGCCGGCAACCGCTCAGCAGGGAGAAGCGCGACGACATGCAGATGGCCTCCTGGCAGTAGGCGCGGGTGAAGACCACCCCGCGCGCCGCCAGGCGGTCGAGGTTCGGGGTGACCGCGTGCGTCACCCCATAGCAACCCAGTTCGGGCCGCAGGTCATCCGCCATGATGAAAAGCACGTTGGGCCGCGTGTCCTGGGCGGGTGCAGTGGTGCCGATAAAAGCGGCAAAGGACAGCAGGGAAGCGATGCGGAGCATGATGAAACGGCGGTGGTGGGGAGACGTTGGTTGATGCACCCCAAGAAAACGCGGCGCAGCCGCTGCTGTTGCTAAGCGCTTCTTCAATGTAGGATCAGTGAAACGGGAATCCTAATGCCGCCTGGGTAAGAAAACGCGATGCCAGGAACAGCTCGATGATGCGGCGGCAAAGCTTGGGGAAGCTGATGTCGGCGGCTTGGGCTTGGGCGGCTTTGGGGAGCCGGCTGCTTGGCATGATGGTGTTAAGCGAAAGAGAGTTGACGTTCGGGGAGTATTTCTTATACTTAATTCAGTAAATGCTTTCTTTACTTTCGCGGTTTCAGATAGCTTGCCGGTTCCTTTGTCTGGCGGGCGCTTGCGTGGCGTGTCAGGTAATTGCCAACACACCTGGCAGCCTTGATGTCACCTTCGGCGCGTCGGGCCGCGTTGCGCTCACCAGCGACACGCAGATCCATGATGATGTCCATGTCTGTCCAGTCTCAGATGGTGTACTCATCGCGGCCACGGCGCTTCCTCAAAGCGGAACACCGGAAATCATCATCGCCAAGTTCACCACAGCCGGAGTTCCGGTGGCTGGTTTTGGCACTAACGGGGTAGTGCGCATCGCGGCCACAAACGGCAGCCGCTGTGCCGGAATTGGCTGGCTGCCGGAAGCGGGCCGCATCGTGGTAGGCATTCGTCATGGCGGCAGCCACAGCCTGCGCGCTTACTCGGCCACAGGTCAGGCGGTCATGGCCTTTGGCAGCTCAGGCGTGCTATTAGTAAGTGGCGAGAGACTGCTTAGCATGATGATCGTGCCCGCCACCGACGAAGTGGTGATGACGACCTTTAGTGCTCTGGGCCCCCTCAAGGCCGTGGTTCGGAGCAGCAACGGTCAGCAGCGCGCAGCTTGGACCTTAAATTCGTTTTCCTCCTCCCAGACTCAGTTGGATGTTTGCAGCGCAATGGAAGGTTCGGGCAGCACGGCCACGGTTATCTTCGCGTACCGCTACCAGATCTCGAGCAATCACCGTCTCATCCTGGTGAAGCGAGATTTTCAAACCGGCCAGGTGGACTCAAGTACCAGTGCGGACATCGATCTTCAGTGGGCCGGTGCCCAATCTGGCTCAGGCTTTACGAGTCTCCAACCCAAATCGCTGTGGGTGGATGTCTTTGGCGAGTTGGTCCTAGCCTGTCAGGTGCAGACCCAGTCCGGCGAACGCATGGGACTACTGCGATTGGGAGCGAATGGCAAGCCTTTGCAGCCCATCCATCAGGGCGCGCTACAAATTCAGCAGGTCCCGGTGGCCACGGGCAACCACCAACTCGGCCAGGGATTGCCCTCACTGGATGGCACGGTTATCCTGGCAGGGTCGGTTCCCACCAACAGTGGCAGAGCCTCAGTGCTCAAGCGCGTTTTTTGGAACGGGGATGGTCTTGCTGGCTTCGGGGACAATGGCGAAGTGGTGGACACTGCCCCCTCCCAAACCGCGCTCCAAACGGCAGCCGCTGTCGATGACGGGTCCAAAATGCTGGTGGCCGGAATCACATCCAGCGGTGGCATCGAGCTGACACGCTACCATTTGGGCACAACCGCTGGTGCCTTGGTCTCCGCCACCGTGCCCGGCAGCATGACTTTTCATCAGCGCCAGCAATTCAGCATCGATGCACAGGTCACAAGCACGCCAGCGGCTTACCCGTTGCGCATCCGCAGCATCAAGGAAGGTGTGCGGAGCGCCTGGGTGGGGGGAACCAGCCTTCCGTTGCTCGCCAGCCGGCTCACCGAGGGAAGTCATCAGATCGAAGTGCACAATGGCGCCGCAAGCCATATCGCAGGGCCCGTGGTGGTCACCGTAAATCAACCTCCCGAACGGGAGACGGATTGGGGACCTTTGCGCTTCCAGGATGTCGTTGGTGGATCTCCTCATCTTGGTTCGGGCAGCATTCTGGGCAGGCTCCCCATGATCTGGCGCTGGGAAGACCCTGATGGGAACACCTTGTCCGAGGGCGAGCTGAAATCCGAAAAGTCATGGGAGTCTCATTTGCCATTTCCTCAACGAAACTTTACCCATCAACTGGTCGATGTCCAATCTGCTCAAACGGGACTTTACTGGATCCATCTCGAAAATGCCGACGGCACGCTCAGCCTGCCCGTGGACGTTCGCATCGGCAAGGACCCCTTCTATTATGGTCCAACTCCTAATCGCGTGGTCCAGGTTGGCTCCGAACATTCATTTTGGATTAATGTCGTTTCTGCGTATCCCATTCGGGTAAAATGGCACCACAACGGTCGCCTCAGGCGCTTTACCGATTCAGATGGTGACCCCTATTTCAATCCAGTCAAAATGAGTGATGCCGGCTTTTACCGCGCCTTGGCCAGCGTGCCCGTGGGCAAGGCACATGTTCCCGCCATACAAATGGCCGTGGCGGACGGTACTCCTGGACTGACGGTGGCAACGGTAGGAGCCACGGCCCGCATTCAGGCCAGAGTCAAGGGCAAAAATTTGCAGTATGCCTGGTTCAAGGACGGCGAGACCATACAAGACTCGGGTAAATACCGCGGCACTACCACCGGTACCCTTAGCATAGTCGATGTCGATGCGGATGATCCTGGTGTTTATGTGTGCGAGGTTTCCCTTGATGAGACCACCGCACGCGCCGCCGAGCGCACGCTGGTGCTGGTCAATGACAAACCTGAGATCAGCGAGTTGACGCTGCCTAACGCACGGGTGGGCCGGCATTACAAAGCAGCCTTGCAGACAAGCGTCCCGGCCACCCGGTATGTGGCGGGCAAACTGCCGCGCGGTCTTACCATGAACCCGGTTAGCGGTGAAGTCTCCGGATGGCCTGTTGCTTCGGGAACTTATCAATTCACTGTCGCCAGCACCAATCCCCTTGGCCGCCGAATTCAAAAAATCACACTCACCATCGAGGGTATGCTGCCCGGACATGGAAATATGCTGGTTGGCTTGCCCGAGGGTTCCGGCAGACGCGGCGGTTTGTTGCAAGCCAAATTGGGTCCCTCGGGCGCCATCAGTGTGAAGACAAGTTTGTTTGGATCGGACGGACGCTTGCATCACCTGCGCTACCGCTTCGCGCTGACGGAAGAGCCCGGGCTGCCAAACGTGTTTGCGACGCCCAACGTGTACCGCGCCGTGCCGGGAGGTTATCCCTATCTAAAGGGCGAGATTCGCATATCTCTGGATGCCAACAAGCGCTTGCTCGACTTCGCAATCGACATGCCGCTACAGCCTTCCGGCAGCCAATGGGAAGGCATGCGCTGGCTGGCCAGGGAGGTGCCTTGGCATGCTCGCCGTCTGCCGGTGGAGACCCGCAACGGTGCCTATAACGTGGCCGCCTTGTCGAGCAGTCCGGACACCGACGCGCCTGACGCCTCGAGTTTCGCCAGATTAGTGGTGAGCCGCAGTGGTCGCGTTCGGCTCGCAGGAAGGGCTGCCGACAAGAAGCCGCTGGTCATGAACTCGTGGCTGACATTTGAGAGCAAGTCGCCCTTTCATGCTTGGCGTCACAATAGAGGCGGCTTTTTGCGATTGGACGTGGAGTTCTACGACGGCTCCGACCCCAACCATTGGGACTCCGCGGTAACCGGCCAGTCGCGCTGGTTCAAGCCACCCGCCAGCAAACGCAGCGAGACACTATATCCATCAGGCTTTGATCTCAGCCAATACTGGGATGGCTCGCGCTATTTACCCCCACGCCTGCCGGGTCTCAGCGGAGCACTGGTAATGAACCTGACCGAGGGCATTCACAACCTTTCGTTCTCATTCAAGGACTTCAATGGCAGCCGCCATGTGCCGGCGACGCTGGACCGGAGTCATCGCGCCTCATCCAATCGTCGGCTGCTGCATCCAGCCGCAGATAGCGTGTCCGGGGTCAAGTTCAATCCCCGCACCGGTATCTTTCATGGCGACTGGTTCCGCCGCCTGATCATTGATGGCAGCGATGAAATCACCGGCCCCGTGCCGGTGCGGAAATATGCCTTCCATGGCATCATCCTGAGCGCCGGCCCGAACATGGTGGGCCGTGGTCGTGGTTTCGCGCGTCGGGAGGTGGTCATTGAGCGCATCAACGACCAAGGCGGAACCTATTTCCAGACGGTCAAGATCAGCATTCCGCTGGTCCTGAACCCGAGTTATTGATTACGCCCCTGACAGGGAACTACGGACTCCATCAAGGCCGTGCCGCCAGGGACAGCTCGATGATGCGGCGGCAGAGTTCGGGGAAGCTGATGCCGGCGGCATGGGCGGCTTTGGGGAGCAGGCTGCTGGAGGTCATGCCGGGGATGGTGTTGACCTCCAGGATGAAGGGGCTGCCGTCGGCGCGCAGCAGGCAGTCCACACGGCCATAGACCTCGGTGCCGGCGGCTTGAAAGGCGGCGAAGGCGGCGTCCTGCACGCGCTGGGTGGTGGCGGCGTCGAGATCGGCGGGGCAATGATAGAGCGTTTTGCCGGCGCCGGTCATCCACGGGTACTTGTTGTTGATGTCGTAAAAACCCTCCACCGGCTCGATGTCGATGATGGGCAGCACGTGGTCGCCCAGGATGCCGATGGTGAGTTCCTTGCCCTCAATGAACTCCTCGATCAGGGTGTCGTCGCCAAAACGGGCGGCGTCGGCGAGTGCGGCTTCGAGCTCGGACTGAGTGCGCACGATGTGCACGCCGACACTGGAGCCTTCGCGCGGCGGCTTCACCACCACGGGCAGGTCGAGGGTCATTTGACCGCCCTGCAAACGATAGATCTGCGAGCGCGGCGTGGGTACCCCGGCGGCGAGGAATTTTGCCTTGGTCAACGCCTTGTCGAAGGCGACGCGAGAGCTTTCCACGCCAGCGCCAGTGTAGCGCAGGCCGCGTTGCTCGCAAAGCGACTGCAGCTGGCCGTCCTCGCCAAAGGTGCCGTGGATGGTGTTGAAAGCGATGAGGGCGTCGGCGGGTGTGTCAAAATCCGGGCCGGTGACATCCACCTCGACGACGCGCGCGCCCAGGCTGGCGAGCGCTTCGGCGACGCTTTCCGCCGTCTTCAACGAGACGGCGCGTTCGCTGCCGGGGCCGCCTTTGAGCAGGGCGATGGTCTGTCCTTGCAGGTCGGTCATGGCCGGCGCGTCTCAGGCGACGCCACCGGGCGTCTCGTCGAAGGCAAAAAACTCGTCCGCCTCGTGCGTTGGCAGCGAGCCGTTGCGGATGCCGCGCAGGCGGCGGCGGCTGCCGCGGGCGCTGCCGGGCCGGTTGGCGGCGCGCTGCACCAGATCGGTGATGACCGGGGCGGCGACGGCGGCGGCGGTGGCGAGCAGACTGAGGGCGACGATGTTGCAGGTTTTGCGCTCCATGCCCCGGCCGAACAGCATGCCGAGAGCGACTCCGGCGGTCGCCGGAGCGATGAGATTGGCGTAGGTTTCGTAGCGGGCGGCGGGGGACGACTCGGACATGATGACGGAATATACGCTTTCTTGCGCAAGCCCAAAGTGGAAATTCAGGCAAAGCCGCTCTATGAAGGCGGCGTTCTTTCCTACGCATGCCTTCCTCAAACCGATACGCGATGATTTTGGCCGGTGGCAGCGGCCAGCGCTTCTGGCCGGTCAGCCGCGACACCCTGCCGAAGCAACTGCTGCGTCTGTTTGGCGGCAAAACGCTGCTCGAACTCACCATCGAGCGGCTGGAGGGCTTGGTCCCGCGCGAGAACATCCTGATTCTCACCAACCGGCAGCAGGAGGCGGCGGTGCGCGGCATCGCCCGCGAGCTGCCGCCGGAAAACATCGTCGCCGAGCCGGAGAAACGCGACACTGCGCCGGCGGTGGCGCTGGCGGTGGGCTTGGTGGTCAGGCGTGATCCGCACGCAACGATGATGGTGCTGCCGGCGGACCATTTGATTCAGGAGGTCAAGGCCTACCAGCGTGTGCTCGACAACGCCATGCGCGCGGCGGAGACCAGCAACAGCCTGGTCACCATTGGCATCAAACCGTCCTGGCCCTGTCCGAGCTACGGTTATGTGGAGCGCGGCCGCGCCGTCTCGGTTCCTGGCGGAAGCGAGATGCCGGTCTATGAGGTGGCGCGCTTCCGCGAAAAACCGAACCCCGAACTGGCGGAGTTTTTTCTCAGCCAGGGCAACTTCAGTTGGAACGCCGGCATGTTCATTTGGACGATCCCGGCGATCTTCAGCGAGCTGAGCCGGCATTGCCCGGTGCTGGCGGATTTCGTGTCCGAGCTGCGCAACTCACGCGATCTCGACGCCACCATCCAGCACCAGTTTGGCCGCCTGCCGAAGCTGTCCATTGATTACGCCCTGATGGAGCGCGCCTCCCATGTGCTCAACATCGAGGCCACCTTCGACTGGGATGACGTCGGCAACTGGACCTCTGTCGGCGCCTACTTGGACAAAGACGAGACCGGCAACTGCCACAACTGCGCGGTGTCCGGTTTCGAGGCGCGGGACAATCTGGTTTTCTCCCAGACGCCCCAGCATGTCGCCCTGCTGGGCGTGCAGGATTTGATCGTGGTGCCGACGCCGGACGCCGTGCTCATCGCCAGCAAAAGCCACGCGGAGAGCATCAAAAAACTCGTTGAAACGCTGCCGGACGAGCTGCGCTGATTTTGGCTCGTCATGGCGCGCATCCTCGGCATCGACCACGGCACGGCCCGCATCGGCCTCGCCATCAGCGACGAGATGGAGCTGGTGGCGAGCCCCCTGCGCACGCTCGACGCCGCCGGCGAACCGCTGCGCGAGATCGCCCGCCTCGTGCGCGAGCGCGCCATCGCCCGCATCGTCATCGGCCTGCCGCTGCGCATGAGCGGCGAGCATGGCGAGGCGGCGGCGCGAGTGGAAAAGTTTGCGGGCGAGCTGTCGAAGGCGCTGCGTCATGAAGTGCCGGTGGAGCTGGCGGATGAGCGGTTGTCCTCGGTCGAGGCCGAAGCCAGCCTGAGCCGCGCCGGCATCACCGACCGCCGCGCGCGGCGCGAGGTGGTGGATCAACTGGCCGCCGTGGTCATCCTGCAAGGCTGGCTCAACGAGCGGCGCGGTCCCGCGGGCTTTTTGCTGCCGGAGGAGACGCAGGACTTCGCGTGGGAGGAAGACCAGCGCGGACGCCGACGCAAGGGTCGCTGAGTTCAAAATGGAGCGGCGCTCGTAATGCGACGCTTTTTTCAGAGAAACGGAGCGTCAGAACGCACATCCAGTGACGGTCACAGACCGCGCTACAGGAGCGGGCTTGCGCGCTTGTGGTCAAACCGCCAGGCGACGGTCCCGAGCGCCAGCAGCGCCAGATCGCGCAGGAGAAGCTGCCTGTAGTCGGAAATCTGGCCGGAGCTGCCAAAGCACCCGCAGGTCAGATCAAGTCCGCGCCACCACGACAGCAGGATGGCGGCGAGGAAAATCACGAGCAGGCCGTTCAGGCAAAGCAGGCCCCCTGTGCGCAGCAGTCCAGTGATGACCGCCAGTCCAGCCAGGATTTCCAGCCAGGGCAATGCCAGCGCCAGCCAGGCGGCGAAGGGATCGGACAAAAGTTGGAAGCTGCGCACGTCATCGAGAAAGGCGATCGGATGCGCCGCCTTCAAGGCGCCGGCATACACGAAGACACCGCCGAAAACGAGAAACAAGAGCCAGCGAGCCCAGCGCAAAAGCGGGCCGGGGACAGCTTGCTTTTCCATGGATGAGGAGGCAACGGACACTGTCGCCTAGCCTAGCCGAATAAGGTTGCCGGAAGCAAACGATTCCAGTAAACAAATCGCCATGCCTGCCACCAACGCTTCCTGGACCGGTATGAGAAGGAGCCCGCTGCTTCGCTTCGCCTTGAGCAGTAGCGTGGCGCTCGGTGCGTTCCTCGCCGGAGCGGCCGAGGTGCTGCGGCTGCCGGATGGGAGTTGGGTGGGCGCGCCGGTGTTGGAGGTGGCCAAGCCGCGGGCTTCCGCTGCGTTGGACCCTTTCACGGATCAAATCCACTCCGAATTAACACCCTATCAAGCATCCGTGGGAGAAAAGAAAACCCTCTGGCGCCAGCTTTACGAGACCCTTCCTCGGGAGCTGCAAAGGCAGTTCAAATCGCCGCCGTCCGCGCCCCGTGTCTGGCATGGCAATAACAGTCCGGTGCCAGCCTTCCTGGTTTTTCCCACGGGGGGAGGTTGGAGCACAACCAAACAACCTTACAGGTATGCCCTAGCCGATGCAAAAGGACGGATCGGCGTGCCCTGCGCGGATTTTATGTCGAGGGCGGCCGGGTCCATTGCCTTTGCTCCCGCGAATCTGCCCCGGCGCAGTCCCGATGTCACGCTGCTGGCCTGGGAACGCGGTGACAAGGAAGACTACAGCCAGCCTCCCGTGGCCCAGCTCAAATTCCGCAACCCGCTGTACGAACCGGATTCCCAACCTCCCCTGTGGCCGGATGGCAAGGTCGAATTGGAGCAGCGCTGGCGGGACGTGACGTTGCGCCTGGAGAAGTTCAGCCGCTTCACACGTCGTGAAAAGCACCTGCCTGCCGGCCTGAATATCGAGGGCAAGCTCGAGGGTTTGCGTTACAGCAAGGAGCTTTACAGTTGCGAATGGCAGGTTTCTGACAACCGCGGCAATGTGGACGATCCAAGGGGATCACGGGGCAGGGGATATGGTCGGGACCTGTTTACCTTCTCCCTATCTTATCCCGCTTTCTGGCCGGAAAACCCCAACTGGAGACTGACCTTGTGGTTGCGCCCTCTCACGCCGGTCACCATGCATGAGGACGAGTTCAAACGGGTCCGCATTGAGCAGCCGCTGGGCGATGAGGAATCGCGGGTGGTGGCGGAGGAAATCGTCTTGCGCCACGCCACCGTGCGCAACGTCCGGCTGAGCCGCAATCCCAGCCCGCCAAAGTGGCACTTGCCGATGATCGAGAGCGGTCTGTACGCGGCGGTGAAATTGGACTATGAGGCCGATGTGACGGATGCCCAAACGCTGGTGCGGGTCACCCAGTTCTACGACGGCCTGGCGCCCTTCGACACCACCAGCGGCGGCGAACACCAGCGCCTTGCGCGGGAAACCATCAAAAACCGCATTCAAGAAATCGCGCTGACTCTCGACAAACGCACCGAGGTGCTGGAGTTCGTCCTCAGCGCCACGCGGCCGGAAAGGGTGGAGTTTTATTTTCAGCCCGAGATGCAGGAGTGACTGGCTGGCTACTTATTCGCGCCATTCTCCTCGGCCAGGAGCAGCACGAAGAGGAGTTGGCCGTCGCGCCATTTGGGGCCGGAGATGAAGAGGGGGCTTTGCGGACGCAGCAGGGCGTCGGTTTTGAGCAGGACCTGCTCCTGGCGCCAGAATTGCAGGTGCAGGTGGATGCCGCCGCCGCTGTCGGGGCCTTTGGAATCGACCTTCAAAAACAGATCGGTGGAGGGCACCACCCAGGATTCGTATTCGCGGAACACGTCCTGAGTGTGCTGGCCGAGGACTTCAAAATGCCGCCATTGCTGAAACACGCGGGCCAGGCGCGCCTGCAAATCTTTGACCGGGCCGGGGTCGTCGCTTTTGACGCCGGTGAGGTGAGCTTTGTCGGCGGTGGCGTAGATGACGGCCCCCCAGACTTTGCCATCGGTGGCGGGCCGTGGTTTTCCCGGTTCCGGCACGGGCGCGCCGCCGTTGGGCCCCGGCTGTTGGGCGGGCAGCGGCGCGGCGGCAGCCAGCCAAAGCAGGCTGCTGGAAACGAGGAGAAGAAACCGGTTCATGGCCGTTCAACCGCGGGGCGTCCACAGGCGGGGGTTGTTGCGCGCGTCGCGCAGCACCACCACCTCGATCTCGCCGGTGACGCCGCGCAAAGCGGTGCCGGCGAGGCCGCTTTCCGCTTCGCTGCTTTGCAGGTTGAGGCCGACGATCTTGCGGTCGGCGGGCAGATCCTCCAAGCCTTCGAGCAGGAGCACGGTGGCATCGGCCTCGTGCGAATGGAAGGAGTTCACCAGAATTTTCGGGTTGGGCGCGTAGATGCTCATCACCAGCGTGTCGCGCACCGAGGGGGCGGGTGGCGCGGCGCGCGGCAGCAGCAGCACGGCAAGCATGGCCGCGGCGGCGGCGCCGAACAGCCAGGGACTGCGCAGCCATTCGATCCATGAGGCGCGCGGCGCGGGCGCGGCGCGGCGCTCGTCGGACTCCATTTGGGCCAGGCGCACCTGGATTTGGGAATTGAAGAAATCGGCGTGCGGCACCGGCATCTCGGCGGGCAGGCCGTTTTTCAGCATCTGGCTGAGTTGGCGGGCGGACTCGGCTTCGGCGCGCAGGGCGGGGTCGGCCGCAAGTTGCTGCTCGAACGCGGCGCGCTCTTCGGCGGGCATTTCCGTGTCCAGCCAGCGCATCCAGTCCGGCGGCGGCAGGTCGTGTTTTTCAGGCGGCGTTTTCATGGTCTTAGGTCGTGCAGGATTTCTTGCAGTTTTTTGCGGGCGTAAAACAGGCGGGACATGACGGTGCCGATGGAGCACCGCATGGCCTGGGCGATCTCCTCATAGGACAGGCCCTCAATCTCGCGCAGCAAGACGACCTGCTGGTGGTCCGGGGAGAGTTGGGCGATGGCGTCACGGATGCGCTGGCCGAGCTCGGCCTGCTTGAGCGCGGTGTCCGGCGCCGGCGCGCCGCGCGGGGCGGTCTCGGCGCCGGCGGCGATGCCGTGGTCGGCGCGGCTGTCGTCGAACTCGCCGCCCTCGGCGCGGATTTTCTTTTTGCGCAGCCAGTCGTAAGCGACGTTGTGGGTGATGCGAAAAAGCCAGGTGTAGAAGGCCGAGTCGCCCTTGAACCCCGGCAGCGCGCGCCAAGCCTTGATGAAGGCCTCCTGGGCGAGGTCCCAAGCTTCGGTTTCATTCTGGACGAGGTGGTAGGACATGGCGTAAACCTTGCCCCGGTAGCGGGTGACGAGCGCATCAAACGCCCGGCTGTCTCCCGCCTGGCTGCGGCGCACCAACTCGATGTCCGGACGGACATCTTCATCAGGGACAGTCGCAACGGCGGCGGCAGGCATTCAGAGGCAAGGTAATGGCTGTGACGCGGCGGGCGAGCACTTTATTCAAGGTTGGTTTTTTGCCCGATCAGACTCGGCTGCCATCGTTACCGCCGAGCGCAACTTCTCCGACCAACGCTCACCAAGGCGAGCGCACGACCGCCGTTCCGGTTTTGGCTGCGGCGGCGTCGATTGGCAGGCTGGGCGCGTACCTGACCGGCACGCCGCCCGGGATGCCGATGGCGGCGGACAGGTTTTCCAAGTCTTGGGCATGGACGCCGGCCTGCCAGCGCCCGTGGCGATCCGTCCGAACCACCGTCACATTCGGATCGCGGTCGGCGCCGGACTGGGTGCGCAAATAGATTCGGGTATGGGCCAGAGCCTGGCCGGTGCCATCCACGGCCGCCCCGCTCACCACCACCACCGGAGCCATTGCAAGGCGGGCGGTTTCCGGGACTTGGCCCAACGGATAAAGAACCGTCGCGCTGGCCATTCCGCCGGCTGCAGCGCGCAGCGAGAGCGCGGTGCGGTCCAGATCCACGCCCACCGGGATCGTCGCCCATCCGGAGGCGTCCGTGCTGAAGGGGCGGTTGGGAAGGGCGAAAGAAAAATTCCGTCCGTCAGCCCAGACCTGAACATGGGCGGCAGGCTGTCCATGGGCATCCAACACTTGCACCCTGACGAACTCGCCCGTCGTCAGTCCCGGCCCCCAGCCGTATTTCTCCACCAGATCCAGGGTCGCCGCATCCCACTCCCAGTTCAGTTGGGTTTCGTAAATGTCGCCGCCGTAGGCCATGTTCATGACTTCCTCGCCATAGGCAAAACAGCGCAGGATCGGGACCACATCTCCCCACTCTCGACGCTGAACTTCCTTGATCTCGGCGAAGGTGCGCCCGTCGCGGAACACCACGTTGCTAAACTCATACCCATAAGAGGGCTTCGCGAGCCCGGGATCCGGGTGATCGAGGTCGGCCCTGTCCACGGCATCCGCCTTTTTACGCGGGGAGTAAAGCGCGCCGGCCTCGACAAACTCTGGAACCAATTGAGTCAGGTACTCCGGATAGTGACCGTATTTGGCCAAGTAAGCAAAGATGCCGGCGCGGAGCTGGGTCATGTGCTCCCGGTCAATCGCTTTATGACGTGCCAGCTCCGCTGCGGCCTCCTCTTCTGGTGTCAATGGGGTCACGACCGGGACCGCCACCTCGTCCTGGGGAGCCGATGTGGCTTCCAAAGTCCCGGGGATCGATTTGACAGCCGGGGCCGGCTGCCGGGCTTGGTCCGCGGGCTTCCTCACTGACTCATGCGTTCCCTGCCACCAAAAGACGAAGCCCGCTAGGAAGAACACCGCCAGGAGGAACAAGATTTGCCGACGCATGACCGCGATGCTGTCAAAAACCGCGTTTGGATGCAAGGACAATTCGTGCTGCCCGCTTTCCTGCTGATGGCCGCGCTTGCCCCGGCGCGCTTCCTGCTTACCCTGGACACGTGATCCAGATCGTCTTCAACGAAATCAGCGCCGCCGAGCTTTCCAAACTGCCCACCCAGGACCAGTTCCAGCTCCTTGAAGCCCTCAACATCTCCAAGGACGACTTTGTCGAGGGGGCGTTGGCGAAGCGCTTCGGCGTGCTGGACCGCAAAGGCGACAAACTCTACCGCTGCCGCGCCGGCGACTACCGCATCTATTTCGCGGTCGAGGAGGGCAATGTGCGCATCCATCGCGTGCTGCATTCCCACTCGCTGCAGGACTTCCTGTTCCGCAGCAACCTGTCCGGCGGCGAGGACGAGCAGCTCGCGCAATCGAAGCACTTCTGGAAACTCATTGACGAGGGCGCGCGCACCCTGAAGGCCGTCTGATTGTCATGCCCGCGCCGCTCACCCTGGAGGCTTTGCTGGCGGACGAGGCGCTGCGCCGGCGCGAATTTCCCGTCGTCACCGAAAACCTGTTCCTGGCGCACGCCGGGGTCACCATCCTGCCGCGCCGGGTGGCCGCCGCCATGCAGGAGCACGCCGAGCAGTCCTGCCTGCGCATGCAGGAGTACCCCGAAGCCTGGCGCGCGGTCACCGAGACGCGTGTCATCGCCGCGCGTTTGATTGGCGCTCAAGCTTCTGAAATCGCCCTCATCGGCCCCACCTCGCTCGGGCTGAGCCTGGTCGCCGCCGGTCTCGACTGGCAGCCGGGCGACGAGGTGGTGTGCTATCTCGACGACTATCCGGCCAATGTTTATCCCTGGACCGATCTGGCGCGCAAAGGCGTCGTCACGCGCCTGCTCAAACCGGAGCAGCCCGGCGCCCTCACCGCGGAGTTGGTCGAGGCCGCGCTGACGCCGAAGACGCGTCTGGTGGCGCTCGCCTCCTGTCATTTCCTCAGCGGCTGGCGGCTCGACATCGACGGCATCGGCCGCCTGCTGCGGGCGCGCGGCGTTTTGTTCTGCCTGGACGCCATCCAAACCGTGGGGGCCTTCCCGACCACTGTCGAGCATGTCGATTTCCTCTCCGCCGACTCCCACAAGTGGATGCTCGGTCCGATGAGCGCCGGGATTTTTTATGTGCGGGAGGCTTTGCAGGAGCAACTGCGCCCCGCGCTGCTCGGCTCCTGGAACGTGCGCTCGCCGCGCTTCATCGCGCAGGAGGAGATCGCTTTTGAGGCGGGGGGGCGGCGTTACGAGCCGGGCGTGCTCAACGTCAACGGCCTGCTCGGCATGAAGGCCGGGCTGGAGATGATTTTGGAGGTCGGCATCGACGCCATCGCCGCGCAGTTGCTGCGTCTCAAAACGCGCTTGATCGAGCGGCTGACCCCGCTCGGCTTTCATCACCTCGGACCCGCCGACGGGCCGAATGCCTCCGGCATCACCACGTTTTGGCGCGAGGAGGGCCGTGGCATGGAACTGCCCGAATTGTTCGAGCACATGGCCGCGCAACGCATCCATCCCAGCCTCCGTCACGACCGTTCCGGCCGCGTGCTGCTGCGTTTCAGCCCGCACTTTTACAACACCGAAGCCGAGATGGAGCGCGTGGCGGACGTGATCGCGGCGGCGGGTTAAAATGCTTTGTCATGCGGGACCACGAGGCAACGCATCGGCCGCATCTGGCCAGTCCCTCCGGCGGCCTGCCTTCGGCGGTGGCCTGGGCGCAACTGCTGCTGGCGGACCGGTTGCGACCCGGCGGCCTCGTGATTGATGCCACCGCCGGCAATGGTCATGACACGCTCTTTTTGTGCCGCCAAGTGCTGCCCGGCGGGCATGTGTTCGCGTTCGACGTGCAAGCCAGCGCGCTCGCCAACACCCGGCAGCGCCTGCTCGAAAATGGAGTGAGCGAGAGCGACTTCACCCTGGTCCACGCCGGTCACGAAACCCTGGCCGATCATCTGCCGGAAAACGCGCGCGGCCAACTGGCGGCGGTGATGTTCAATCTCGGTTATTTGCCCGGCTCGGACAAAACGCTTATCACCCGCACGCCGACCACGTTGACGGCGGTGGCGCAGGCGCTCGACGAACTGAGGTCCGGCGGCTTGATGACCGTGGTGGTCTATCCTGGCCATGCAGGCGGCGCCGAGGAGGCGCGGGCGATGGATGACTGGGCCGCCCGCCTTGATCCGCGCCGCTGCGAAGTGCAGCACCTGCGCCCAGTCAACCGCAGCGCCGCCCCGCCGGAGTGCTGGGCTTTTTGGCGATCGTGATTTCGCTGCAAGTCCGGGCCGGACACGTTCGCTCTCCTCTTCCTCATGATCTCACGCCGCGCTTTGCTTCAACACAGCTCGCTTTGTCTCGCCGGATTGGGCGCGGGCAGGATGCTGGCCGCCGATGACGGGTCCAAGCCGCTGCTGCGCATCGGGTTGATGACCGATCTGCACTACGCTGACAAGAAGCCGACCAAGACGCGCTTCTACCGCGAGGCGCTGGCGAAGCTGGACGAGGCGGTGGAAAAATTGAACCAGGAAAAACCGGCGCTGGTCATTGAGCTCGGCGATTTCATTGATCAAGCGGACTCGGTGGAATTGGAAACGGAATGGCTCAAAACGATGGAGTCGCACTACGCGAAGCTGGCGATGCCGCGCCACTACGTATTGGGGAATCACTGCGTCGGCACGCTCACGAAACGGGAGTTCGCGCGGCACACGCAGGCGGCGGGCGGTCACGCCTCGTTCGAGTCGGGCGGTGTCACTTTCCTGATTCTTGACTCCTGCTTTCGCGAGGATGGCATGCCTTACGAGCGCAAGAACTTCCACTGGCAGGACGCGAACCTGCCGAAAGACCAGCTCGCTTGGCTGGAGTCGGAACTCGGCAAGGCCGGCGGTCCGGTCATCGTGCTGGCGCATCAACGTCTCGACGAGGACAAGGCCCATGCCGTGCGCAATGCCGCCGCCGTGCGCGCGCTGCTGGAAAAGTCCGGCAAAGTGCTGGCCGTTTTCCAAGGGCACTCGCACAAAAACGATTACCAGCAGATTGCCGGCATTCATTACACCACGCTGGTGGCGATGGTCGAGGGCAGCGGCATGGACAACAACGGCTACGCCCTGCTCGAGATCCACTCCGACAGCTCGCTGCGGCTGCGCGGGTTTCGCAGGCAGGCGGATCATTCCCTGGCGCGTTCCTGAAGAAGTCGTCTTGTCGGCGTTCCCCGGTTCTGCTAAAAAGGGGCTTGTTTCGTCACTGCGCTCAGAACCCTTCCACCAGGCTCGATATGAACGCCATTCCAGACCCAACCTCCATCCTGCAAACCGCCTTCGGATTCTGGCAGTCCAAAGTCCTGCTGACCGCGGTCGAAATGGGCCTCTTTACCAAGCTGGGCAGCAGCCGTCTTACCGGTGTCGAACTGGGCGCGGAATTGCAGCTTCACTCGCGCGCCATTGCCGACTTCTTCGACGCGCTGGTCGCGATGCGATTTCTGGACCGCGACGGGGACGGCGCGCAGGCAATCTATTTCAACACGCCGGAGGGGGCGCTCTTCCTCGACCAGAACAGTCCGCGCTACATTGGAGGCATCCTGGTTATGCTTAACGCGCGGCTTTTTAAATTCTGGAATGATCTTCCCGAGGCGCTGCGCACAGGCAAACCTCAAAACGAGATCAAGCATGGCCAGAAGGGAATGTTCGAGGAGCTCTACTCCGACCTGCCCAGGCTGGAGCAGTTCATGGGGGCGATGACGGGCATCTCGCGCATGAACTTCGAGTTGTTCGCGGAGAAGTTTGATCTCTCGCGTTACCAGACGCTGTGCGATGTCGGCGGCGCGACCGGCTTGCTGAGCATCGAGTGCGCGAAGCAGCACCCGCATCTCAAGTGCGTCAGTTTTGATTTGCCGCCCGTCGAGCCCATCGCGAGGAGACACATCGCGGACGCTGGTTTGAGCGCGCGCGTCGAGACGGCCACCGGCGATTTTTTTCAAGACCCTCTGCCCAAGGCGGACATCATCACAATGGGCATGATTCTGCACGACTGGAATCTTGAAAAGAAGCGGCATCTGATCCGCTCCGCCTACGCTGCCCTGCCACCCGGCGGCGCCTTTGTGGCCATTGAGACCCTCATCGACGACGCCCGGCGCGAAAACGTGCAGGGGCTGTTGATGTCGTTGAACATGCTCATCGAATTCGGCGACGCCTTTGATTACACCGGCGCGGACTTCCGCCAATGGTGCGGTGAAGCGGGCTTCCAGCGTTTCGAGGTCATTCCTCTCGCGGGGGCTGCCAGCGCGGCGGTTGCTTACAAATAGCCGCTCCTCTGCTGATCGAGCAGCTCGCGCAGAGCGTCCGCCAGCTCGTTGAGGCCATGCACGCTGCGCGTGGCCGTCACCGACACCGGCTCGCCCCCGGTGAGCACGCGGATGGTGACGGGCACGCCGGCGTTGACGGCCATCTGGATGTCGCGGTCGTAGTCGCCCACCAGCAGGCTGCGGCTCAAATCGAGACCCAGTTCGGTGGCGGCGCGCAGAATCATCTCCGGGTTCGGTTTGCGGCAGGTGCAGGCGGGATCGCTGGCGAGGCAGGTGCAGGCATAGATGCCATCGAAGGCGGCGCCCTCGACGGCGAGCGTGCTTTGCATTTCTCTGTGAATGTGATCGAGATCCGCCTGGGTCATGAGGCCCTTGCCGACGCCCTGCTGGCTGGTGACGAGCACGAGCGCGTAGCCGCGCGCTTTGCACAGACGCAGCGCCGCGAAGATGCCGGGTGAAAACTGAAAATCCTGCCAGCGCAGCACATAGCCCGCTCCAGGCGAGACGTTGACCACGCCGTCGCGATCAAAAAACACCGCTGGCCGCCCCGCGTTCATGCGTTGGTCCGCTCCTTTGGATAGACGGGATAACCACTGACGAGCACGTTGTCGCCCAGCGGGGTGATGGTGACGCCGGTCATCGCCACCGAGGGTTCCAGCAACGGCCCGTCCAGGGCTGGACGACCGCCGCCGCAGAAGCGCGGGGCCAGATACCAGTGCGCCTCGTCCACGCAATGCGCCGCGAATGCCTGGCCGAGAATAATGCCGCCGCCCTCCACCAGCACGCTGGTCATTTCACGCCGCGCCAATTCGCGCGCAACTTCGGCAAAGTCCTTGCTGTTCAACACCAGCGTGCGTTCCCTGAATTCATCTGTGAAGACATGCGCCTCCGGTGGCAACTCGCCGCCGCGGGAGAGAATCACGCGCCAGGGCTGCGCCTTGCCCTCCTGGGAAGCCTCCCGCAATGTCAGCCGCGGATTGTCCCTGCGCACGGTCTCCGCGCCGACCAAAATCGCGTCCACCCGCGCGCGAAGCTGGCGCCCGTGCGCGCGCGCCGCCTCGCTGGTGATCCATTGCGGCTCGCCCGGCGGCCGCGTGAGGCGCCCGTCCAAAGTTTGCCCGGCCTTGGCGATGATGTAAGGCAGGCCGGTGGTGATCCATTTGCGAAAAGGCCGGATCAACTCATCGCATTCTTTTTCGAGCACCCCGGCGCTGACCGCGATGCCTTGCGCGCGCAGCAATTCGCGCGCGCGGCCTTGATGCGCCGGATTCGGATCGGACGAGCCATAAACCACACGCGCCAAACCCGCCTCCATGATCGCCCCGGTGCAGGGCGGCGTGCGTCCGTGGGTGCTGCACGGCTCCAGCGTCACATAAATCGTGGCCCCGCGCACTTGATCAGGACAAGCCGCGCGCGCTTGTGCCAGCGCTTCGATCTCCGCGTGCGGGCCGCCGGCCCGGCGATGATGTCCCGCGCCGAGCAAAACGCCCGCGCGCACCACGACCGCTCCCACCGCCGGGTTCGGGCTGGTCAATCCCAAGCCCTGCCGCGCCTCCGCCAACGCCTGCGCCATCCAGCGCGCGTCGGTGGCGGCGGCTTCAGGTGCAGGGGTGGCAGGCATCCATTATCAGTAGGACGTCCTGCCAGGGAGCACAATGGTTTTACGGCAATCCCCGCCGATTGCGCTTGATCTCAGACGAGTTCCCGCACCAAGGCGTTTTTTTGCAGGTGCCGTCGCGCCCGCCCCGTTATAAGGTTCCCTCATGAAATGGCTTTTCCTCCACGCTCCGGCTTGGCTGCTGCTGCCCTTGACGATGCTCATGGCGGTGGAGCCGGGCTTTGAGCCGATCTTCGACGGCGAAACCCTCGACGGCTGGAGGCACGACGGCAACTGGGCGGTGGTGGACGGCGAGATCGCGCGGGTGAAAAAAGGCGGCTCGCTGGTGTATGAAAAGGCGCCGGTGCCGGATGACTTCGAGCTGCGCTTCGACTGGAAGGTGGCGGAGGGCTGCAACAGCGGCGTCTATTACCGGCCCGGGCAGTACGAGTATCAATTGCTCGACAACGCCCACAGCCCCTACGGCGAGAACCCGCGGCAGGCGGCGGCCTCGCTGTTTTTCTGCATGGCGCCGACGCGGGACGTGTCGCGCCCGCATGGCGAGTGGAATGAGGGGCGCATCGTCTGCAAAGGCAGCATCATCCAGCACTGGCTCAACGGTGAGAAGGTGATCGACTTCGACTACGCCGACCCGCGCTGGCACAACGCGTTGGAAGTGCTGCGCATTCGCGGCGGGGATCTGACGAAGCGCGGCGCCTTCCTCTCCCTGCAGGATCACGGCGCGGAGGTGTGGTTCAAAAACCTGCGCTGGCGCGCCATTCCGGCGGAGGAAAAACTGGTCAGCGCCAACCTGACGCCGATGCCCATCCCGGATGCGGCGCTGCGCAAGGAGCAGGCGCGGGTGACCGGGATGCTGGAGAAGCTGAAGCAGGGTCCCTGGCGGCACGCGGAGCTGCGCCGCTTCCCGGCGGCGGAGGCGCACCAGGGCGTGGCCGTGGATGACAGGTTCTTCTATGCGATCACGAACACCGCCATCGGCAAGTACCGAAAAGACAACGGCAAACGCGTGGGCGAGTGGAAGGCGGAGCCGGGCAGCCACTTCAAGCACCTGAACGCCGGCGTCGTCCTCGACGGCAAGCTTTTCTGCGCGCATTCGAATTACCCGGAAATGCCGATGCGCAGTTCCGTGGAGGTTTGGAACGCGCGCACCCTGCGGCACCTGATGTCCATCGACCTGACGCGGGAAAACGGCTCGCTCACCTGGGTGGACCGCCGGGACGGCTGGTGGTACGCCTGCTTCGCCCAGTATGCGAAGACGGGCGACCCGGCGGAGACGCGGGTGGCGCGCTTCAATTTGCAATGGGAGCCGGACGGGGAGCTGCGCTTTCCGCCCGAGGCGGTGGCGAAGTTTGGCAAGAGCAGCAGCAGCGGAGGCAGCTTCGGGCGCGACCGCCATCTTTACATCACCGGCCACGACGAGCCGGAGCTCTATGTGCTCGACCTGCCAGTGGAAGGGGACACCTGGACCTGGCGCGGCGTGATCCCGATCACCGCCCCCGGCCAGGCCTTCGCCTGGGACCGCACCGAGCCGGGCCTGCTCTACGCGATTGACCGCAAAAAGAAGGAAGTGATCGTGTCCCGCGTGGAACGGGAGTAGGGGTCACGCTTGGACCTTACTTCTTCCAAAACCTGAACCAGCTCCTGCGCTCGACGGGCGGGGGGGCGGCGGTGGCCGCGGGTACGGAAGCTGGAGGTTTGCTGGCGGTGGCGACGGGGCGCGGAGTGGGCGCGGGGCCTTCGATGATGACGGTCATGCCCTTGGTGAGCATGGGGGCGAGGCGGACCACATCCCAGTTCGCGGTGCGCATGCAGCCGTGACTGGAGGCGCGGCCGATGGTCTGCGGCGAGTTGGTGCCGTGGATGCCGATGCCGGCTTTGTTCAAGCCGATCCACATGACGCCGACAGGGTTGTTAGGTCCGGGCGGCAGGTGATAGGCATTGCTGGTGCGCACGCCGTAGTTCAACACGCCCTCATCCCAGCGGAAGGTGGGCATCTGGGTGATGCCGACAATTTTCCATGTGCCGGGCGGTGTGGCCAGGCTGCCGCTGCCGGGTGTGATCGGCAGGCTGGCGAGCAGGCGGTCCTCTTCATAGAGACCGAGCAGCCTCTCGCGCGTGTCGATTTTGATGACGCGGTGCAGGAACTCGGGGACCTCCGGCAGCGCGGCAATGGGCTGCAAGTCCTCGATGCGAAACGGCTCGACGTTCGGCACGCGCACGCTGTCGCCGGCCTTGAGCGCGCTCATCTTCATGGGCCGGTTCAACCACTCGATCAATTCGGGGGAGGTGTGAAAACGTTCGGTGAGGAATTCGAGCGCGGAGTCGTAGGGCAGGTATTTTCGTTTGCTCTGCGCGGAGGGCTGCCTGGGCAGGTCGCCGACGAATTTCAAATCGGCTTCGCTGAGGGTGTGGGTGGTGTAAAGCTCGCCCACACTGGTGAGGTCGAGCTGGTGCGCGCCGGGTTCGGTCACGGGCAGGCCGTGCGCGCTTTGGTAGCGCTGCAACGCCTTCGTGGTGAACTCGCCGGGCCGCCCATCCACCTTGCCGGGACCGAACAGTTTTGAGTCGAGGAAAATCTGCAATCGCAGCACGGACTCGACCGGCTCGGGTGCCGCGGGAAGGGCGGGCGCTGCGGGCGGGAACTCGGACGCGACCGTGAGGGTCAAAGTCAGACAGGGAAAGAGCAAGACGGTCAACAAGCGTGGCATCTCAAACAGAAGGGCTTTACGGCTTTACCTTGGACAGGGCGCGTGTCCAGCGCATCTTATCCGATGCGTCTTGTGCTTGGTTGGTTCCAGGGAAAGAGGTTGCGGGTCATGCTGGCCATCGCGTGTTCTTTGCTGTTAGTCGTCGCCCTTTGCCATCTCTGGGTGGCACGCTCGGCGGGGGGGCGCTGCTTTGACCAACTGGAGCAGGTGCCTGTTAGAACGACCGCGCTGGTGCTGGGCTGCGCCCCCGAGGTGGATGGGCGGCCGAATCTGTTTTTCAAACACCGCATGCAAGCGGCGGCCAGCCTGTTTCACGCCGGCCGCGTCCGCGCGCTCATCGTCAGCGGCGACAACGGCTCGCGTCACTACGACGAGACCACGGCGATGAAGGAAGCGCTGGTGGCGGCGGGCGTGCCGGAGCCCTGCGTCTATGGCGATTACGCCGGCTTCCGCACGCTCGACTCCGTGGTGCGCGCGGACAAGATTTTCGGGCAAAAAGAGATCGTCGTGGTGTCGCAGCGTTTTCACAACGAACGGGCGGTCTTTCTGGCGCGGCGCCACGGCATCGACGCCGTGGCCTTCAACGCCGCCGATGTGAAAGGCGCGCGCGGTTTGAAAACCCATCTGCGCGAGTGGCTGGCCCGACTGCGCGCGGTCCTGGACGTGACCGTGCTCGGAACGCAGCCAAAGCACCTGGGGCCGCCGGTGGTGATCCGTTGAGCCACGCTCAGCGCGAGGAGAAAAAGGCCGAATTGGTTCGCCTTGCGCCTGCGAAATCCGTATCTTTGGGCTTCGTGAGTTTGTCTTCGTCCGCCGTCCTGTTGCTGCGGCGCGTCCTGCTGGGCGCGCTGGTGGGCCTTGGCGTGCCGGCGGCGGGGCAGGTGCTGACGGCGTTTCCCGGCGCGGAGGGCGCGGGCAAGTGGACCACGGGCGGCCGCGGCGGCCGGGTGATCGCGGTGACGAATTTGAGGGACAGCGGCGCCGGCAGCCTGCGCGCGGCGGTGGAGGCCAGCGGGCGGCGCACGGTGGTGTTTCGTGTCGGTGGCACCATCCACCTCAAAAGCCTGCTGCGGGTGCGCAACCCTTTCCTCACTTTGGCCGGACAAACCGCGCCGGGCGAAGGCGTGACGGTGGCGGGCCATGAGTTCCGCATCGAGGCGGACGAGGTCATCGTGCGTTACCTGCGCTTCCGCGCGGGGGATGTGTCTGGCAGGGACGTCGATTCGGTCAGTGTGATGCGCGGGAAAAACATCATCCTCGATCATCTTTCGGCGAGCTGGGGCGTGGATGAAACGCTCTCGGTCACGCCGGACGCGCGCGAGGTGACGGTGCAGTGGTGTCTCATCACCGAGAGCCTGCATGACTCGGTGCATTCCAGCGGCGAGCCGCATGGCAAAGGCTCGCTGCTGCGCGGTCGCAACGGCGCGCGCATGAGTTTTCACCACAACCTCTACGCCCACCACGCCGACCGCGCGCCGATGGTGCAGGGTCTCGATCCGGTGGCGAAGGACCCGCTCGGCCCACGGCTCGACTTCCGCAACAACGTGATCTATGACTGGGGTTCGGTGGCGGAGAGTTGGGAGGCGGCGGGCGCCAATCGCAATCGCGAGGCGGCTGCGCGCTGCAACTTTGTCAACAACGCTTACTTGACCGGCCCCGGCACCGCGCCCGGCTGGCTGCCAATCCCGCAGTTCCCGTTTTTCGCCTACCGCTACTGGGCCTTCGAGGAGCTGTCCACGCACGCCCGCGCGCACTGGGCGGGCAACACTTTTGACGGCCAGCCCTGGAAAAACAGCAGCGGCCAGCTTGACCCAACCTGGATGGTGTCGGTGCCTGCTTCCGTCGCCAGTGTCTATTTTCTGCCGCAACCGGTGCCGTTTGCAAACGCCGAGCTGCCGAACGTCAGCGCCGATGACGCGGTGCTGGCGGTGCTCGCGAAAGCCGGCGCCTCGCGCGTGCGTGACGCGGTCGATCTGCGCGTGCTGAATCAAGTGCTCACCCGCACGGGCGATTTGATCGACTCGCAAAACGAGGTCGGCGGCTGGCCCGCGCTCGCCAATGGCACGCCGCCGCCAGATCGGGATCGCGACGGGCTGCCGGACGCCTGGGAGCGCGCGCAAGGATTGAAACCCGGTGCGGCTGACAGTCACCGCCGAGCTCCTGATGGCCGCACCTGGCTGGAGCATTATCATGAGCAATTGCTCGACCCCGAGGCGCTGACGCTCACTGTCACTTGCGAGGGGCCGGGCGCGGCAAGCGCCGCCGTGGATAAACTGCCCCTCGGAGCGGGCGCGGCCTTGCTAGTGCAGCCAGCGGAGGGTTACATCGTGGACCGCATCGACTGGAATGGCGCGCCGTTGGCAAGCACCACGCTCGCTCACACCGGGCCGTTGTGGGCGGACACGAGTCTGCATTGCGTTTTTGCCCGACCGCGTGTGCCGATGCCGTTGGAGCTGGCGCGGCCCGGCGCGGTCTTGATTGATCGTGATGCCGCTCTCAATGACGGCAGCGGAGGCTCATTGCATTTCACGATCAGCCAAAGCGGTGCCGCCAGCGGCCGCCTGCGCCATGGCTCGCTTACTCGTGCCGTGCGCGGCCGCGTCATCGCGCGCGAGCACGAGCTGCCGCAATTGCGGTTCGAGGCGGCGGTGAAAAACCAGGCGCCGCTGGTGGTGGAGTTGGTGTTCGGCGGCGACAGTTTGATCAGCGGTCACCTCACTCAGGGATCGCGTTCGGCCTCGCTGAATGGCTGGCTTGCGCCCTGGCACAGCCAGCGCAACCCGCTGCCGCCGCCGCGACGCGGCGTGGTGACGGGGGGGCTGAACCAGTCGGGCGGGGAAGACACCGGCGCGCTGCGTTTGCAAAATTCCGCCTCTGGTCAGGTCCGGGTTCGTGCGCGTTTCTCCGACGGGCGTGTGGCGCTCGCAAGCAGCCGTCTCGGGCCGGAAGGCCAATGGCTGCTGCGCACCCGCGCGGTTTCAGGCCGCGCCGCCACCCACGGTCAGGGCGCGCTGGATGCGGCTGCCTTGCTGAACGGCGGCCTGACGCGGTTTCTGCCGGGCGGGGACGCTGACTACCAGGTGACTCCCCCATAACATTCCAGGGTTGTGTCCCGCCATGAAAATCCGCATACTGCCGTCTGCCATGCCTTTTTTGAGCCGCCCCATGAACGCGCTGTCCGGAGTCCTCCTGGGCGCGCTCGCCGCGTGCTCGTCAGGCGACAAAAAAACGACGGGGCAAAAGCCGATGACAGACTCGATGGCGGGGCGGGTGATGAACACGGACATAAACAAGCGCAGCTCGTTTGAGAGCTCGCTGGTGCGCCGCAATTCCGGCATGGGCAAGCATTTGCAGCAGCGCGGTTTCAAGGCCAAGGACTACGCCGGCAACACCAGCTACAAAGTACCGAAGACCCTCAAGCAGCAGTCCTTCTCCGGCGCCGATGACCGCAGCCGAATGGGCCGGCAGGAGTTCAGCGGCTCCCATCAACAGAACCGATTCGCCGACGACAATTTTTCCACTGCGGCCGCCCGCGAGGCCGGAACCAGCGCGCGCCAGCAGGAGCAGGTTTTCAGGGAGTCGAACGACGGCTTCAAAACCGGCCAGGTGCGCGACGCCGCGCGCTCGCAGGCGGACAACAAACGCCCGCTCATCGTCAAGCCCAAGGGTGAGACGCATGACGCCACCGCCTATTCCGAGGACGAAATCCGCCGACTGGTGAACCGGCGGTGAGTGGCCGCGCTCACAGCCCCTTGTCCGTCACCGCGCCCTCGCTGGCGTTGGTGGCGAGCGCGGCGTACTTGGCGAGCACGCCGCGGGTGTAGCGCGGTTTGGGCTGCTTCCAGGCTTTCAAACGCGCGGCCAGTTCCTTGGCGGGAATGCCGAGAGTGATCGCGCGTTTTTCGGCGTCGATGGTGATGGGATCGCCGTTTTTCACCACGGCGATGGGGCCTCCAACGAAGGCTTCGGGCGTGACATGGCCGACGACGAAGCCGTGGCTGCCGCCGGAGAACCGGCCATCGGTGATGAGGGCGACGTCCTTGCCAAGGCCCTTGCCCATGATGGCACTGGTGGGGGAGAGCATTTCCCTCATGCCGGGGCCGCCCTTGGGGCCTTCCATGCGGATGACGATGACGTGGCCTTTTTTGACCTTGTCATGCAGGATGGCGTCGAGGGCTTTTTCCTCGGATTCGAAGACGATGGCTTTGCCGGTGAAACTGAGGCCCTCCTTGCCGGAGATTTTGCCGACGGCGCCCTGCGGGCAGAGGTTGCCTTTGAAGATGACGAGGTGGCTGTCTTTTTTGATGGGATTGGAAAGCGGACGGACGATGGGCTGGTCCTCCGGCCAGACGATCTTGGAGTTCTTCAAATTCTGCCGCATGGTCTTGCCAGTGACGGTGAGGCAGTCGCCATGCATGAGGCCCTCGGCGACGAGCAGGCGCATCAGCGGCACGGTGCCGCCGATTTTGACGAGGTCGTTCATGAAGTACTTGCCGCTGGGTTTGAGGTCGGCGAGCACGGGGGTCTTTTTGCCGATGCGGACGAAGTCCTCGATGGTGAGCTTGACGCCGGCGCTGTGGGCGATGGCGATGAGGTGGAGCACGGCGTTGGTGCTGCCGCCGAGGGTGATGATGAGGGTGATGGCGTTCTCGAAGGCTTCCTTGGTGAGGATGTCGCGCGGGGTGATGCCTTTTTTGATCAGGTTCATGACGGCGGCGCCGGCGTCGAAGCAGTCGATGAGCTTGTCGTTGGAGACGGCGGACTGGGCGCCGGAGTTGGGCAGGGACATGCCCATGGCCTCGATGGCGCTGGCCATGGTGTTGGCGGTGTACATGCCGCCGCAGGAGCCTTCGCCGGGGATGCTGTGCTCCTCGATGTCCTGCAGCTCCTTGTTGGTGATCTGGCAGTTGGCGTGCTTGCCGACGGCCTCGAAAACGGTGACGATGTCGGCGTCTTTTTTCTCCAGGCCGACGCAGCCGGGCAGGATGGTGCCGCCGTACACAAAGACGCTGGGGCGGTTCATGCGCGCCATGGCCATCAGGCAGCCGGGCATGTTTTTGTCGCACCCGCCGATGGCGACGAAGCCGTCCATGCCCTCGCAGCCGACGACGGTTTCAATGGAGTCGGCGATGACCTCGCGCGAGACGAGGGAATACTTCATGCCTTCGGTGCCCATCGAGATGCCGTCGGAGATGGTGATGGTGTTGAAGATGATGCTTTTGCCGCCGGCGGCATCAGCGCCTTTCGCGGCCTCGCGGGCGAGGCGGTCGATGTGCATGTTGCAGGGGGTGACCATGCTCCAAGTGGAGGCGATGCCGATCTGTGATTTCTTGAAGTCCTCGCGCTTGAAGCCGACGGCGTGCAGCATGGCGCGGCTGGGCGCGCGCTCGACCCCGTCCACGACGATGGCGCTGTGCTTGCGGTGAAGGCTGGGGGCGGACTTGGCGTTGGCGGCTTTCTTTTTGGACATGATGAGGAGGCCAGAATGACAGCGCGCGGCGGCGCTTGCAAGCGGTTAGCTGGCTGCGCAGACGGTGAAACTGCCCTGATGAAACGCCCCTCGGCGGACAGGCCGCCCGCCGCGCGCGCGAGGGATAAAGCGGCGGCCACGACACGGGTTCTGATTCGGGTGTCATCGCCAGGCGGCGGCCCATAGTGTTCCGCACATCCGCTTGACCCGGTGGCGAAGCGCGCGCGTATTCCGTCTGTGCCCGAGATTTTATCCGATGTTCCCGACCCACTCGACGCCGCGCTCGACGGCCGGGAAAAACGCGCCGCTTTTCTGCCGTACCCCGCCTCGCGACTGGCACCGCGCATTGTGCCGCAGGACCTGACCTCGTTCAAGACGCGCGGCATCGGCCGGGTGGAGCGGGAATTGCAACAGGAGTTGGTGGAGCTGCGCGAGCGCTATCTGGCGGTGATCGACGCCTTCAACTGGAACAAGCTGATCTATGAGAGCCAGATCAGTTTCGAGCCGGTGACGGGGGAAATCTACCATCTCTATGAAATGTCGGAGGGCCGCAGGTTGAGCATGATCGGACCGCGTGAATGGCGGCAGAAATGGCTCGGCTCCTTCCGGCTGAACGCCGATGGCCGCTGGCAGGCGGAGGATGTGGCGCCCGACTTCAATTTGCGCGTCTGGGTGGGCGAGCATTGATAAAACGACGCGGTTAGACTTGCGCGGCGCGTCGAAACGCGTCCATGATGCGTGCGCATGACGGCTTTTTCCACGCTTGGCGGCAAACTCGGCGGCCCCTGCGGCATCCAGGAGTTGATGCAGGAGTTGGGGCGCGCGTTGTCGGGCGACCCGGACATGCGCATGCTCGGCGGCGGCAATCCGGCGGCGATCCCGGAGATGCAGGCGCTGTGGCGCGAGCAATGGCGGCGCTTGCTGGAGGAGGAGCCGGAGCGGCTGGATCGCGCGCTGGTGAACTACGATCCCCCCGGCGGCAACCCGGCCTTCCGCCGCGCCATGGCCGCCTTTCTTCAGCGCGAGTGCGGCTGGTCTTGCCGGGAGGAAAACGTGGTGGTCATGCCGGGAGGGCAAGCGGCCTTCTTCGATCTCTTCACGCTGCTGGCCGGACACGATGGGTGCAAAAAAATCCTGTTTCCAATCGCTCCCGAATACATCGGCTACGCTAATCAAGCGCTGCATCCGGACGCCTTTATTTCCATCCCCGGCGCCATTGAGGAACTGCCGGAGCACACCTTCAAATACCACATCGATTTCGACCGGTTGCGCGCCGCCTTGACGCCGGAGGTCGCGGCGATCTGTCTGTCCTGTCCGACCAATCCCACGGGCAATGTGGTCAGCACGGCCGAGTTAAACCAACTGCGCGAACTGGCGGCGGCGCGCGGCATTCCGCTGATCCTCGACCAGGCCTACGGCATGCCATTTCCGGGCGCGATCTACACCGAATGGACACCCGTCTGGGATGAGCATTTGATCGTGTCCATCAGCCTGTCCAAGCTCGGCCTGCCCGGCACGCGCACCTCGGTCATCGTCGCCTCCGAGCGCATCACCTCGGCGCTCGCCAACATGAACGCGGTGCTGGCGCTGGCCAACGGCAACCTCGGGCAGGCGCTGCTGCTGCCGCTGCTGGAGGGAGGCGGTCTGCCGCGCGCCGTGCGCGAGGTCATCCGCCCGTATTACGAAAACAAAAGCCGTCTGGCCAACCAGGTGCTGCGCGCCGCGCTGGAAGATCGCGCGCCCTACGCGCTGCACAAAAGCGAGGGCGCGTTCTTCCTCTGGCTCTGGCTCAAGCAATGCCCAGTCAGCGCCGAGGAACTGTACCAACGCCTGAAGCGCCGCAAGGTGCTGGTGGTGCCGGGGCATTATTTTTTCTTCGGCCTGAGCGCGCCGTGGGCGCATGAACACGAGTGCCTGCGCATCACCTTCTCCCAGCCGGAGGCGGTGGTGCGGGAGGGGCTGGAAATCCTCGCGGATGAAGTGGCGGTAGCGTATCGCGAGTGAGGCCGGCGTGGTGCGAGCCCCTGGCTTGGCAGACGGACGAAGAAGGAGTGCGACCGGGCCGGTCGCACCCCACCGCGCACGCCTCCGACCTTCGTCCGATGGCACGAGGGCGGAATGGCGGCAAAGCTGCCGGTGTCATTCTTCCCTCCCCCATGACTTGCTCCGTTCGTTCCCGCTCCAAACTTCGCCTGCCCGGCCGCTTCTTCGGCTGGATTTTTCTCCTCGCCGGTCTGCTGTTGCTCGGCCTCGTTCTTTTCCGCGACGCGCGGCTGGCGCTTTTTGGCGTGCGCGGCGAGGGTGTGGTGGAGCACGTCAAGGTGACCCACACAAGCAGCCATCAAGCCAGCAACGGCAAACCCGGCAAGAGATCACCCTCCTATACCCTGACCGTGGCGCACCAGCCGCCGGGCGCGCTGGAACCGGTGCGCTTCAAGACCAACAGCACTTACGGTCATGTGCATGAGCTGGGGCACGTCGTGCCGCTCGTGTACTTCCCCGCCAAGCCATCAAGCGCGCAGATCAACACCGCGCGCCAGCTTTGGCTGCCACTCATGACCGGCGCCGTGTTCAGCATCCTGCTGCTTGGACTCGGGTGGTTTATTCTTGCGCGTTCGCGCCAGCTCAAAGTCTTGCACGAGGACGCTCTGACCGTTTGACAACAGGCGGCGTTTACTCGCCCCAAAAATCACGGGCGGCGGCGCGTTTGAGGATGGCGGTCACGTCCTCGGCGAGCAGCAGACGGTCTTGTTGCAAGCGTAGCGCGGCGTCGGCGACGCGGGAGAGGTAGTCCGCGCGCGTGGGGTAGCGCTCGTGCAGGGAGGGCCGCGGGTCGCCCGCCGCCTCGCGTTCGGCCTTGGTTTTGGCGAAGGGCAAAAACAGGCCGTCGAACTTGGTCAGCATCGTCTCCGGTCCGAACTCGGGCGCGCGCAGGTTCCAGCCGGCGTGCGTGCCGAGCGGCACGGCGATGTCCGGCAGCACGATGCCGCTGGTTTCGTTGCCATCGGCATCGACGGCGGGGATCAGCGCGCGCCAGGGCGCGCCGGGCTGCGGCGGGATGACGTCGGCGATGCCTTCCGACTCGAGTCGCGGGCCGAAGTCGAGCCGCACCGGCTGGTAGTAGCCACCGGGCACGGCGACCCCGGGGATTTTTGGGAACTGGCGGTGAAAGGCGGCGATGTCCACCAGCGTGCCGTCCGCCAGACGCGGATGTCTGCTGGCTGGCGGCGCTTCGTCCGCGCTCACCCAGCGCTCCAGCGCCACCAGCAGCGCGCGCAGCACCGGGCCGCGGTCGTCGAGCGTGTTGCGCGGCTGCTGACCCTCGCCCTTGGTGGGTTCGCCCGCACCCAGGTGCTGGGAGCCGGCGGTGAGAAACACACGCGTGTTGGCCGGCAGTTCGAGGTCGCTTTTTCCTTCGACATCGGTGTGCACCAGCGAGGCCGCGCGCGCCCAGTATTCGGTGGAGCTCTGCACATAAATCATTTTCGGCACAACGCCGGCGGCGCGCGCGCGATCAAGCACGCTGGCGGTGACACCGGTGACCGGGTCGGTCACTGTGGCGGGAGAAAAGGGGAAAGACTCCGAGCCGCACCAGTTCGCCTCGTGATGGGTGGCGGCGTCGGTGGCGTTGCGGAAGCGCGCGGTGAAATGCCCGCGCCCGGCGCCGGCGACGTGGATGAGCGCGCCGTCAAACACCGGTGCTCCCTGCTCGTCGGCGTTGAAGCCCTCGTGAATGAAAGCCGCCGACAAACGCCCAGACTGCGAGATGCCGAAAAGGAGCGCTTTGTCGAGCGCGCCCGCGAGCGGATTGGCGGTGCCGGCGTGATCGCTTCCGGCATGGCGCAGAAAAGAAATCGTGTCGCGCAATCCCGCCAATCCAGCGCCGGCCACGCGCGGGTTTTGCGCCGTGTAAACGAGGTCGTAAAGCCAGCCGGGTTGAAAGCCGTCCTTCAGATAGACCTGCGTGGCGTCCGGCAGCAGGCGGTCGTTTTCCCAGCGGCCAAAGGCCCATTGCTCATGCGGCACCTCGACGCCCGGCTCGCCGCGGAAGCGACGCGCGGTCAGCGTGGCCTGGCGATGGTCGGGATCCGCCGCCGGAAAAATCTTCGGGATGCCCCAGGGACTCCAGCCGAAGGCGCGGCTGAAGGTTTTTTCCGCGACGCAGATTTCCACATGCAACCTGCCGCTGATCGGGCTGCCTTGATCGGTGGCGATGGGAGCATCCATCACCAGGCGGCCGCTGCCGTCGTCCTGCACCTCCGCGTTCCAACCGGTCCACAGCAGCGAGTAACCGTGGCGCATCAGGAAGCCGCTGCCCGCCTCCTCCAGCGTGCGCGGGTTGTTGGTGCGCGGCGCGCCGTTGAAGGTCCACAGCGCCAGCATGTTGCCGCGGTTGTGAACGTCGTAGAGCAGGCAGCCATTGCCGCGCCGCGCGTCCACCGGTTTGAGCAAAAAGAAATCGGTCCAGAACTCGACCTTGCCTTCGGCATTGCGGGGCGCGTGCTTGAGATCGTGCACGCGCGCGTTGGCGGGCGCGTCCGGGTCGAGCGCGATCACCACGCGACCCTTGATCCGCTCGTAAGCGCCGGTGCGCTCAAACTGGTGGCCGCCTGCGAAGGGGGCGCGCTCGGTGATTTCCAACCGCGCCACTTCGGTGCGGGCCGGGGTGGTGAGCAGCGTGAGGACAAGGCAAAGGGAGGAGGGGAGGGAGCGATGAAAAAACACGGGGAGATATCGCTCCAACACGCGGGTTTTCTTGCGCGTTCCTCTCTGTTGCGCCGGCGCTCTGCGAGCGTCGCACTTTTTTCTGTCTGACGTTGCCCTGCAATCAAAATCTTGCAACGGTCACAGACCGCCGCCACAAGACCCTTACTGCGTCGCAAACTTCGTCAGCAGGCCGCGGCGGCGGGTGACGGTGAGCATCCAGTAAAACACGCGACCGGCGAGCACGAGGAAAACGACGTTGAGTCCGAGCGCCCAGCCGAACTTCGACCAGGAAAACACGCCTGTGTTGAGCACCTCGCGCATGCCCTCGAACACATGCGTGGGCGGAAGCATCCAGGAGAAGGTTTGAATCCATTCCGGTTTGATGGCGCTGACCGGATAAAACACGGCAATGAAAGGCTGGATGAAAAAGGGCACCGCCCAGGCCAGGCTCTCGGCGGCCTGGCCCCAGCGCAGGATGAGCGCGGTGGAGATCATGCCGAGCGCCCAGCCGCTGACCATGAGATTGGCAAAGAACGGCAGCAGCGCCCAGCCGAGCGTGAAGACGTTGAAGGCATACATCAAGCCCGCCACCAATCCGAGCACCGTGACGGTGACCAGGATGCGCAGGAAGCCGACGCAAAAAGTGGCCGCCAGGTACTCCGCGGTGCGCACCGGGGCGACGAACACATTGAGCAAGTTCCGCGTCCACACGTCCTCCAGAAACGAGATGGCCACGCCTTGCTGGGCGCGGAAGATGACATCCCACAGAATCATCGCGCCGAGCAGAAAGACAATGATGCGCGGGAAATCACCTGTGGTGTTCTCCTGGATAAAGAGGGTCAGGTAGCCCCAAATGATCAACTCCACCACCGGCCAGAACAGCAGCTCAATGAGCCGCATGGGCGAGCGGGTGTAGAGGAAAAGGTAGCGCATCACAAGCGCTTGAATGACGGTGGGGGACATGTCTTTTGAAGTGATCCGTTATCGGTAATCAGTGGTCCGTTTTAGCAGTGAGTGGTCGGTTGTGAGTTGTGAGTGGATGCGGCACACGGAAAACGATCACAGGCTCAAGCCTCATCGACGATCTCGCCGTCGCGGGCGATTTTGATGAAGACATCCTCCAGGGAGGCGCCGCGGGAGCGTTCGACGATCTGCTGCGGGGTGCCTTCCATGACGACACGGCCTTTGTGCAGGAACATGACCTGGTCGCAGACCTCCTCGATGTCCTTCATGTTGTGGGAGGTGTAAAGGATGCCGCAGTTCAGCTCCGCGCGCACGCGGCGGGTGATCTTGCGCACCTTGTCGGCGATGTCGGGGTCGAGGCTGGCGGTGGGCTCGTCGAGCATGAGCAGCTCCGGTTTGTTGAGCAGGGCCTTGCAAAGGTTGACGCGGGTGGACTCGCCAGCGGAGAGCTGGCCGGTGACGCGCTTGCGCAGATGGGCGATCTCCATCATCTCCAGCAGCTCGTCGATGCGTTTTTGCGGCTCCGGCACGCGGTAGATTTTGGCGAAGACGAGCAGGTTCTGCCAGACCAGCAAATTGGCGGGCAGGGCGGTGTAGGCGGAGGAAAAGTTGGCGCGGCGCAGGATGTCGATGCGGTGCGCGTGCAATTCCTTGCCGAACGCGAACAGGCCGCCGGAGGTCGGCAGGGTGAGACCGAGCATGCAGTTCATCGCGGTGGTCTTGCCGGCGCCGTTGGCACCGAGCAGGCCGAGCACCTGCCCGCGCCGCAGCTTCAGGTTGAAGCGGTCCAGCGCCTTCACCCCGTCGAATTCACGGGTGAGGTCGCGGGCTTCGAGAATGACTTCGCGGTCGTCGGTGGCGGTCATGCGGGCGCCCAGAGTCAGTCATTTGGCGGAATTTGCAACCGGCACAAAAGGCCACTTTGATCCTTATGCGCCGGCGCATAACCGGCAAAGTCGGTTTTCAAGCTGCGCCAACGCGTCTGAGGCATGGCTGGTCCCGCCGCGCTGCGGTGAGGCTCGCCGGGGAGCAGGCATTGCTTGCAAAAGTCGCGCTCTCGTCTTGCATGGCGCCATGCCTGCCCGCTCCGTTTTCCTGATCGCCTTGTTATTGGCTGCCTGTTCCTCGGGCATTAACCCGCGCACGCGCGTGGCTCGGGACCGGTTGGGGGAGCATGAGCGCGCGCAGTTGCGGGACCGGGAGATGGCCAGGGCGCTGGAAGCAGCGGCGCTGGCGGCAGACCGGGGCAAGGTCGATCTCGAGCGTTACAACAATGCGGTGCAACGCCTGGTGCTGGCGCTGCAAAAACGTGCCGTGCCGCGCGACTGGACCGAGCCCATCCGGGTGACGCATCCGGGGCAGGACTGGGAAATCAGCTTTGAAGGCCAGCAGGAGCTGAAGCCGGGGCTGCGCGAGTGGACGCCGGCTTGGTTTGACCGTGTGATTCCCGCCTCACAATGCCAGGCCAAGGACTGCGCAGCGCCCTGCCGCGGAGAAGGCCTGGGCGTGGCGCTGGTGCTGGCCAACGAGGACGTGGATGATATCCTCAAAGAGCGGCACTTCAGGCCGCGCACCGGGCTCTATGTGCCGGCCACCGCACTCATTGAGTTTGGCCGCGCGCCCTCTCCGGGGGCGCCGCTTCCGGTTCGGTTGCGTTTGATCAACACCTTCGATCATCGCCGCGCCGAGTTGTTCGGCGCCAGGCGCGATCTGGCCTACGACTTGACGGCCTCAGTGCAAATGAGCCTGGGAAATCGTTATGTCACCAAAAATGCGGTCGCCGGCCTGATCCGGCCCGACAAGCGGCGTGATGATGCCGGCTTGTTTGGTCTCCTGCCTTATGACCGCCAGAAGATACCGGTGGTGTTTGTGCACGGCTTGAAGTCGGATGCCCATATCTGGCGGGACGCGATCAATGAGATCCTCCGCGAGCCGGATCTCTACGCGAAGTACCAACCCATTTGCTTTCTCTACCCCAGCGGCATCAGCGTGCCCGCCTCCGCCGGCAGATTGCGCGAAAGCCTGCGCGCCTACCGGGACCTATGGGATCCCGAGCACGATGATCCCGGCCTGAACCGCATGGTGCTGGTGGGCCACAGCATGGGCGGCATTCTCTCCCGCATGCAGGTGATCGACTCGGGTGACGATTTTCGCAGGGCCTTTTTCAACCGGCCGGTGGATCAAGTGAGCTGGCTCACTGACGATCAAGCCGCCAAGGTCAAAAAAGCGCTCGTCTTCGAGCATCAACCTTTTGTGCAACGCGTGGTCTTCATCACCGTGCCACATCGCGGCAGCAAGGTGGCCGACCTGGGCATCGTGCGTCTGGCCATTCGCCTCATTCGCCTGCCGGGAGACGCGCTCTCCCTTGCTAAACAGGCGCTCACGATGGACACCTCGGTCTTGAATCCCGGCCTGCTGGACTACAACCTCCTTGGTTTGCGCAGCGTCGATATGCTCTCGCCCGGTCACCCCTACTTTGACGCGCTCGAAAAACGCCCGATCCTGGTGCCCTATCATTCCATCATCGGAGATCGGGGGCGCGGCGACACCCCGGACAGCTCGGACGGCGTGGTGCCGTACTGGAGTTCCCATCTCGAAGGCGCCGAGTCCGAATTGATCGTGCCTTACGGTCACGGTTGCGTGGAGAAACCAGAGACCGTCCAGGAAGTGCTGCGCATCCTGCGGTCGCACTCCGGCGTCCGGCCGTGACTCGTTGTCAGCCGAGGTCGCGCGCCTTGCGCAAGGCGGCGCGCACGAGCAGGGTCTCGCCGACATTCTCGCTGGTGAGCAGGCCGACGAGACGGCCGCTGACCGGATCAAGGACGGGGACGGCGGGACAGGCGTTGCTTTGCAGGCGCTCCATCGCCTCCGGCAGCGCCATAGAGGGATGCACGGTCAGCCCGCAGCTCTCCATCGCCGCGCGCGCTGGGAAAGAGGGACCGTGCTCGGCCAGGGCGGCGATGAGCTGGCGGCGGCTGAGGATGCCCATCATGCCGCCGTGGGGATCGAGCACGGGGAAGTCCTGCTGGGTGCCGGCCAGCAGATGATCCACCGCATGGCGCAGCTCCGCGTCCGGAGGCAGGGCGTGAAACTCTGTCTGCATGGCGTCCCGCACCAGCAGGTTGCGGGTCGCCTCCTGCTGGCTGACCGCCGCGGCCTCCTGGCCTGCGGCCATGAAAATAAAGAAGGCGATGAGCAGCAGGAAGGGATTGAAGAAATCGAACACCAGCATCGCCACCGCGGCCAGAACCGCCATTGTCTGGCCGATGGTGGCCGCCCAGCGTGTGGCGCGCTCGTAATCGGTGAGCATGGCCAGCACGGCGCGCAGCACGCGGCCACCATCCATGGGGAAGGCAGGCACCATGTTGAAGACCACCATGAACAAGTTCCACATCATGAGGTGGCTCCAAAAGTTGCCGGCAAGGTGGAAGGCGTGATTTGGATCGAAGCTGAATTTGAGGCCGAGCGCCACCGCAATGACGGCGGCGATGGCGACGTTCACCGCCGGACCCGCAAGAGCGACGACCAGCTCGTGCGCGGGTTTGCGCGGCATCCTTTCCAGCCGCGCCAGCCCGCCGATGGGCAGCAGCGTGATGTCCGGCGTGCGGATGCCGTAGCCGCGCGCGGCAAACACATGCCCGAACTCATGCAGCAGCACGCACAGAAACATGGCGCTGACCAGCAGGATGGCGGCCAGCGCCCCGGGCACCCCCTGGCCGCCGCCCATGCCCAGCGCGGCCACAAAGGCCAGCAGCAGGAAAAAAGTGACGTGCACGCGCACTTGGGTGCCGGCCACGGTGGCGATGCGGAAGGACCATTTCATCACGGCAAAGTCGCGCAGGAGCCGCTCGCCCGCAAGCGTCCGTGAAATGCGCCTTCAGTCGCCCGTGCCGGCAAGGAGGATGCGCCGGTGTGTTCGTTCCGTTCCCGCAGCATGGCAATCCGGTTGGAAAGTGCTGGGCTGCCTGTCTCCTCTTCAGGGGTGGGGCGGGGGCGGAGTTTCCCAGCGAAAACTGGCGACTTCCGGCGCAACTTTCAGCACCGAAATCCTTGCAAAATCAAGGCATGTCAACTGTGTGTCTGTAACATAGTTGACATGCGGCATGGAGGGGCCTGTCCGCCGCGCATTGTCTTTGACAGACGCGTCATCCCCGGCGTGAGTCGCCGCGCACGGATGCGTTTGTCCCAAGCCAGTTCCCTTTTCATTGCCGGCCATCGCGGCATGGTGGGCTCGGCGCTTTGCCGCGCCGCGGGAGCGAGATTTCCCGCGCTGCGCCTGATCACGGCGCCGCGCGCGGAGCTGGATCTGTTGAATCAGGCGGCGGTGGAGGACTTCCTCGCGCGTGAGAAGCCGGAGGTGGTGGTGGTGGCGGCGGCCAAAGTGGGAGGCATTCACGCCAACCGCAGCTACCCGGCGGACTTCCTATACGACAATCTCATGATCGCCGCCAACCTGGTGCGCGCGGCCCACGCGCACGGTGTGCGACGCCTGCTTTTCCTCGGCAGTTCCTGCATCTATCCCCGGCTGGCGCCGCAGCCGATGCCGGAGGACTGCCTGCTCTCCGGCCCGTTGGAGACCACCAACGAAGCCTACGCCGTGGCCAAGATCGCCGGCCTGAAACTCTGCCAGCACTTCCGCGCGCAACACGGCGCGCTCTTCCACTCCGCCATGCCAACCAATCTTTACGGTCCCGGCGACAACTACCACCCCGAGCACTCGCATGTGATCCCGGCGCTGCTGCGGCGATTTCACGAAGCCAAAATTGCGGGCAAGGACGAGGTGACCGTCTGGGGCAGCGGAACTCCGCGCCGCGAGTTCCTGCATGTGGACGATTTGGCGGCAGGCTGCCTGCACTTGCTGGAAGTGGACGACCCGCCGGACTGGGTGAACCTCGGCTGCGGCAGCGATGTCTCGATCCGCGAACTGGCGGAACTGGTGGCGGAAACCGTCGGTTTTAGCGGGCACCTCGCCTTTGACCCCGCCATGCCCGACGGCACCCCGCGCAAACTGCTGGACGTGAGCCGCATGAGCGCGCTCGGCTGGCGGGCGCGCATCCCGCTGCCGGAGGGGCTGGCCGGCGCCTATCAGGATTTCCTGTCGGCGCACGCCGCGCGCGCAATGTGAGATCGTTGTTGTATCCTCGCGAAACAAGGCACTGTCGAAGTGAATGGCGATGCGCCGCGCTGGGAGAGCAGGATGCAGGCATCGCCGTCCCGGGATTTTTCCAGCGCGCCGGAGCATTTGGGCAGGCCGCTGTCTTGCCGGCGCCGGCAAGCGGCCCGAAGGAGTGCGGCAGAAAAGCGCAATTGGCATAAAACGCGCCCGCCGTGGCGCGTTGTAAGCTGGGTTGGCGTTTCGCGCCGACCCCCTGCTCCCCTCCACGTCATGCTCACCCGCCGCTCTTTTTTCCATAACTTGTCCGACGGCCTGTGCGGGGCCGCGCTGGCGCATTTGTTCGCGGGTGACAAGCTGCTCGGCGCCCCGGCGGCGCGCCACGATTTGACAGCGAAGCCGGCGCACTTCCCGGCGCGCGCGAAGGCGGTCATCCATCTGTTCATGAACGGCGGGCCGAGCCAGATGGACCTGTTCGATCCGAAACCGGCGCTCGAAAAATACGCCGGCCAGTCGTTCCCTGGCAACATTGAGGAGCTGGGCAACGTCGGCACCGCCAACGTTGGCGCGGTGATGCCGAGCATGTTCAAATTCCAGCGCCACGGCCAGTCCGGGTTGTGGATGTCCGACGCGCTGCCGCACACGGCGCAAGTGGTGGACGAGTTGTGCTTCGTGCATTCGCTCTGGACCGATCATCCAAACCACGACAACGCGCTGTACAAAATTCACAGCGGCCGCCTGTTCATGGGGCATCCCTCCCTCGGCTCCTGGATCGCCTACGGCCTCGGCAGCGCGTGCCAGGACCTGCCGGCTTATGTGGTGCTCGACGACGAGCGCGGGCTGCCGAAGAACGACGTGCGCAACTGGACCTCCGCCTTCCTGCCGCCGATCTACCAGGGCACGCGCTTTCGCAGCGTCGGCGCGCCCATTTTGAATTTGACCCCGGAATTCGAGCAGCCGAGCGCGGTCAGCGAGGCGGCGCGCGCTTTGCTGGACCAGCTCGACCAGCGCCACCGCGCGCAGCGCCCCGGTTACGCGGAGCTGGACGCCCGCATCGAGGCTTACAGCCTGGCCGCGCGCATGCAGCTCAGCGCCAGCGACGTGCTCGATCTCGGCCAGGAGAGCGAGGCCACCCGCGCCGCCTACGGCATCGGTCAAAAAGTCACCGACTCCTATGGGCGCCGCTGCCTGCTGGCGCGCCGACTGGTGGAGCGCGGGGTGCGCTTTGTGCAGATTTTCATGGAGGACCAGCCTTGGGACAACCACAGCAACCTCGAAGGCACTCTGCGCTCCGCCTGCGAGCGCACCGACCAGCCGGTGGCCGCCCTCATCAAGGACCTCAAGCAACGCGGCCTGCTCGAGGACACCCTCGTCGTCTGGGGCGGCGAATTTGGCCGCACACCCACTTCGCAGAAAGTCGGCAACGAGTTCAGCGGGCGCGACCACAACATGCAGGGCTTCAGCACCTGGATGGCGGGCGGCGGCCTGAAAAAAGGCTTTGTCTATGGCGAGACCGACGAACTCGGCCACAAAGCAGTGGTAAATCCGGTCAGCGTGCCGGATTTTCACGCCACGCTCCTGCACGCGCTCGGCCTGAGCTACGACCGCCTGAGTTACGAGCGCAACGGCCTGGAGGAGCGACTGACTGGCTTTGCCAGCCCGACGATTGTGAAGGACTGGTTTGCCTGAGGCTCTGCGGGTGTGTGGCGGACCCGGTTCGCGGATGACCGCCCCACCGTCAGTTCAACGCCTTCAACTCCGGCAGCGTGAACTTGCCGTTTTTGCGGATCAGCTTGCCGTCGAACCAGATCTCGCCGCCGCCGTACTCGGGGCGCTGGATGCACACCAGATCCCAATGCACCTGACTGCGGTTGCCGTTGTCGGCGATGCCTTCGTAGGCCTGGCCGGGCGTGAAGTGGAAGGAGCCGGCGATTTTTTCGTCGAACAGGATGTCCCGCATCGGCTCGCGGATCTCACGATTGAAGCCGATGGCGAACTCACCGATGTATCGCGCGCCCTCATCAGAGTCGAAAATCTTGTTGATGGCCGCGGTGTTGTTGGCGGCGGCGTTGACGATCCGGCCCTTTTGAAACTCGAGCCGCACATGGTCGAAGGCGATGCCCTGGTAAATCGTCGGCGCGTTGTAGCTGATGACGCCTTCGACACTGTCCTTGACCGGGGCGCTGAAGCACTCGCCATCAGGGATGTTGTGGCGGCCTCCGCAGGCGATGGCCTTGAGGCCTTTCATGCTGAAACGCAAATCGGTGCCAGGTCCCTTGATGTGAACCTCGCGGGTTTTGTCCATCAGCTTCTTCAATGCCGTCATCGCTGGGATGAGCGCGGCGTAGTCGAGCAGGCAGACGCGGAAAAAGAAGTCCTCGAACGCCGGCGTGCTCATGCCGGCCTGCTGGGCCATGGAGGCGGTGGGCCAGCGCAGCACGCACCAGCGGGTGTTGTTGACGCGCTCGTTCATGAAGGGGCGCATCTTGGCCATCACCATTCGCATTTGTTTGGCCGGCACGTCCGAATTCTCGGTGATGTTGTGACTGCCGCGCACCGCGATGTAGCAGTCCATTTCCTTCATGAGATCGAGATTGTTCTTCGCCAGGATGTCGTACTGCGCCTCACTGGCGTGCAGCATCAGCTCGCGGCTGACCAGTGTGTCATGCAGCTTGACCACCGGCAGTCCCCTGGCCGCCACCACCGCCCGGATCAGCGCCACGGCAACGTAGGAGGGCACGTCAAAACAATCGATCCAAACCCGGTCCCCTTTTTTCACCTGGGTGGAGTACTGGACAAGTTGGCGGGCGAGTTGGTCAACGCGGGAGTCGTGCATACGCGGCATCGTATCACGGGTTTCCACCCGCCCGCCAGATATTCTTTCGAGGCACAAGCTAGCGGGTCCCTGACCTGACGTTGAGCGGATGCTTGGTCGTGCGCGGCCCCGCAAGAATGGTCGCGAACCGCCCTCTGGTCAGCATTGAGACAAATCAAATGGGGGGCATCGCAATTGACGGCATATTCAGATCATGCATTCGATCAGAAATTTCGGCGCTAAAGCACTGATTTTTAGGATTTTATGAGAGTAATTAGGAGATGATTAAAATTATCTCACATTTATATTACTACCCATCTAATTTATATTTTTAGTATTTACAATCTGAGCAGAATTTTATATTATTATGGTAATTATGACTTTGGGGCATGATGCCGCGTGGTCATTCTTAACCTCAGAACCCACTCCAACCAGATGAAAACGTTCAAATTCCTTGCGCTGCTGGCCGCCGCGGTCTTGCCCGTCAACCTGCTCCTGGCTGATCCTGTGTTTGTCAGCAACTTCTCCTTTGAATCCCCAACGGGCAGTTCTCCGAACGGCCTATTTGACCCTGCCAATGGCTCGATTGGCGACTGGCAATACCAAAGAAGTTCCTTGTTGCTGCCAGCCACTTCGGTGGACGTGACCTTTGGCTCGTGGGGTGCCGCCACCGATGGCAGCAATGCCGCGCAACTCACCTTTCTCACCGGTGTGTTGGGAACCGTGTCCATTTTTCAGGATTTGGGCACGACCTTTCTCGCGAACTCCATTTACACGCTGAGTTTCGATGCCGACCAATACTCGGCGGTCGCTTTGTTAAGCGGTGCCAGTGCCGCCTTGTATGCCGGGGCCACCCCTGTAGCCTCCCTAAGCGGGTCCTCTCTCTTGGGTATCCTGGATGGCACAGGCGCCATGCATTCCTTCACTTTGCAATATACGACGGGCGAATCGGTGCCGGCAGGCAACATCGGGGTTGGATTTTCCGCGGGTGGCGTGGCGGAGCTCCTTGGCTCAGGCATCGTGATTGACAACGTGCGTTTGGATGTGACTCCGGTGCCGGAACCCGGCGGCGTCTTGCTCCTCGGCCTGGGTGTCAGCCAGCTCCTGCTTACCCGCCGCCGGCCTTTCCGGCGCAGATGAAAATAATTCCGACCCGCTATCATTTTTGGGAGAGCAGCTCGCCCTTGTGCGGAGGTCCCATCAAATCCGGCGCGGCGGGTTCCGGCGGCGGCAGTTCAAGGCCGCGGGCGGGATCGAGTTCCTGCGCTTGCAAAAAGGTCACGATGCCTTTGGCGATGCCGGCAACGAGCTTGTTTTGATACCCCGTCTCCTTCAAGCGCGCTGCCTCCTTCGGATTGGAAATGAACCCGCATTCGACCAGGATGGACGGGCAGGAGGCGCCGTGGACCACCGTGTAAGCGCGCTCTTTGATGCCGCGATTGGCCGCGCCCGTGCTCTGGCAGGCATGACGCTGGACGAGGGAGGCGAGACGCTCGCCGCGCCGGTCACGCAAACCCGTAATGGAAGGCAGACCGAAGGCCACCTGCAAACGACGCGCCGCCGAGAGGGATTTGCCAGCGCTGTAGTACGTCTCCAAGCCATGCACACCCGCCTCCGCGCCGGCCGAGTTCAAATGCACGCTGACAAACGCATCCGCGCGCGCTTTTTCCGCCATGGCCGCCCGGCCTTCGAGGGTGATAAACGCGTCGTTGGAACGCGTGAGACGCGCATCGACCCCCAGATTTTGCAGCTCCGTCCGCAGCTTTTGCGCCAGCACCAGGGTCAGGTTTTTCTCGATGATGCCATTATAAACCGCGCCACCGTCAGCACCGCCGTGACCGGCATCCACCATCACCAGAGGGCGCTCGCGTTCAGGGGGCGTGGGGGTGGCGGGCGCTGGTGCGGGCGCTTCGACCTGTGTTTCCGGGCCGGCTATTTCCGCTGACCCAGGCACTGCGTCGTCCGGCTCCTCCTGGACAACCGTGACCGGCGACCAGCCGAGCCGCGCGTCCGGTTGCGAATCAGGCAGCAAAGCGAGCCCCGCCAAGCAAGCCAGCGCGAACAACAGGGCCGCGTAGGAGGCAAGGCAGCGAGCCAAGGCTTTGAGCGTGGACATCATGACGGGCTGCTGAAAGAGGAGCCATCGCTTAAGTTTACGAAAATTCAAATTGATTTAACTATTAGATTCACTAAAATAATGAGATGCGAGGGTTTCTGTCTTGGCCCATCGGGCGGGGTGTCCTGCAGACGGCGGCTGCGGTCTGCGGGCACGGGCTGTTTTTACTGACAATGGCCATGAATATCAGCCGCCCCAGCACCATGCGGGGTCGGTCTGGCTTGGTTTTGCTGCTGTTTGTGGCCTCTCTGCTGCCCTCTGGCGCCGCTGACCTGCGCCGGGAAGTCTCCCGCCTCAGCGCCAACGACCATGTGCAGGACATCCGCCTCTCCAACCTGGAGCGGAACGTCGATTCCCTTCAGCGCCGTGTTCCATACAGTCCCAAAGGACCCTCCGCGCTGACAGCGAGCTCGGGCAAGTCCCCCGTGGCCGCGACCACCGTTTCCGCGAAATCGCCTGTCACGCCGCCGACGCCTGAGACCAGCTACAGCGTCCGGCCCGGCGACACCCTGTGGCGCATCGCCATGAACCACCGGGTCAGCCCGGGCGAGATCATGCAGCTCAACGGCCTGCGCAGCGACACCGTGCAGGCTGGGCAAAAACTGCGCATTCCCAGCCGGGGCGGCAGCCCGGCTGCTGCGGCAGCGCCCGCCAAGACCGCCGCGACCAAGCCCGCACCCGCCGGCAGCGCTACCCATGTCATCGCCAGTGGCGACACCTTTTCCGGCATCGCCCAGCGCTATGGTGTGTCGCAAAGCGCCTTGCAGCAGGCCAATCCCAAGGTGAACCCGAATGTCATTCTGATCGGCTCCACTCTGGTCATTCCTGCGGGAGGCAAACCCACCGCCAGCACGCCGCCCCCGGCGTCCATGACCGCGAGCACTGCGGCCGCGGCGACGGCCGCCATCCCCGCTGCTCCCACTCCCGATTCCTCCCGCCGCCACACCGTGCAGTCCGGGGAGACGCTGACCAGCATCGCCTCCACTTACGGTGTCACCACCGCCGCGCTTCAGCACGCCAACAGGCTCAGCGATCCCGACCGCCTCACCCTCGGGCAGCAGCTTGTCATCCCCGCAGGCGGTTCCAAACCGGCCAACATCGTGCGCAGCACCCCGCCCGCAGCCCGCATGGCCTCAAATTCCGCCACCGCCTCAGCGCCAGCATACCCGGCAACGGACAGCAGCGGACTGCAACCCACCACCGACGCCGCCAAACTGGACATCCCGGCAGCCTCCCCCGGCCCCCTGCCTCAGGACAACCCGCGCGGCGTGCTCATTTACCGCGTGCACAGCACGGACACCATCGAGTCCATCGCCGCCACCTTCGGCACCACGCCGCAAAAAATTCGCGAACTGAACCGCAAACCCGCCGGTTCCAAAGTCAGCGCCAACGAGGAAATCCTGGTGCCCGCCATGGGCGCGGTCGGTTTGTGAAGTGAGAATTGACAGGCTCACGGATTGCTCGAATCCTGGGCGCTTGATGCGTCTTTTGCCAAAAATGAGCAGCATCGGCGTGCTGCCAAGTGTGCTTGTTTTTCTGAACGCCGGGGAGTTGACGACGGCGCAGGAAAACCAGCCATCCCCATCGACTCAACTCAATGACGTGCATTCGCGCTTGAACGCGACCACGGTAAACCGGGTTCTGCAACCACAAACCACGCGAGAAGTCATCGATGCGGTGCGCCTGGCGCGCCGGGAAAAACTCAACATCAGCATTTCCGGTGCGCGGCACTCCATGGGAGGCCAACAATTCGCTCAGGGAGCGCTGCACCTCGACATGCGCTCAATGAACCGGTTTCTTGAACTCGACCCAGTAAAGCGACTTGCTCGCGTGGAGCCCGGCATCACTTGGCCGGAGCTTTTGACGGCCTTGGAGCAGGCGCAGTCGGGGCGGCCGGAATTTTTGACCATCCGGCAGAAGCAAACCGGAGCTGACGAGTTGACCCTGGGCGGAGCCGTATCCACCAACATCCATGGCCGCGGTCTGGCGTGGCGACCCTTTGTGGCCGATATCGAATCTGTCACCATCGTCGATGGCAACGGTGAGGTCAGGCACTTGAGCCGTGAATCGCAGCCGGATTGGTTCCGCCTGGTCGTCGGAGGTTACGGCCTTTTCGGCGTCATCACGGAGATCGAAATGCGACTGGTGCCACGGATGCGGCTAGAGCGCGTGGTGGAAATCACGACCATGGACGGACTGGCAGATCGCGTCGCCAAACGGGTGCGGGACGGCTTTGTGCTGGGAGATTTTCAATTCTGTCCGGACGAAACGTCGGACGGCTTCATGCGGGAGGGTGTCTTCGCCTGCTACCGTCCCGTTGCAGCCAACGCTGGCGGCGTGGAGCCGACGGTGAAACTGAATCCAGAAATGTGGCGGAAGCTGATCATCGACGCGCATGCCGACAAGCGCTCCGCCTGGACCACCTACACGGCGCACTACAAGAAAACTCATGGCCAGCACTACTGGCATGACCTTGCGCAATTCAATCACTACGACCCGGATTATGTGGAGCAAATTGAGGCCGCCCTGCCTGCTCTCGAACCCGGCTCGCTGATGATATCCGAGCTCTATGTTCCGCGCGCGCGTTTGCAGGACTTCATGGCCGCAGGCGCGCAGGAGGCGCGCCGCCAAAAGATGAACCTTATTTATGGCACCGTACGGTTCATCGAGCAGGATGAAGAATCCTTCCTTCCATGGGCGCGTCAAGGTTACGCCTGCATTGTTGTCAATCTGCGCGTCACGCATTCGCCGGAAGGCGAGCAGGCGGCACAAAACGCCTTCAGGACTTTGATCGACCTCGCGCTTGAACGTGACGGCTCGTTTTTCTTGACCTACCATCGCTGGGCCACGCGCGAGCAAATGCTGCGCGCCTATCCGCAATTCCCGGACTTTCTTGAGGCGAAAAAACGCTTTGATCCCGGTGCCGTTTTCCAGAGCGAATGGCACCGGCACTGGCAAACGGTGTTTGAAGCCGAGCCCTGACAAAAGCCGCAGGCTGCCCTCTCACCCCCAACTCATGCCCAGCCGACTCCGCATCACGTTGCTCTGGTTTTGCACGGCGCAATTCGTGCTCGCCGCTTGGCTGGCTTTGCTGGCTGCCAGCGGCGAAAACGAGCCATGTGGCGGTTCGCCACCTGGAAAACCACCGACTTGATCAAGGTGTGACAAACGCCGAAACCACAAGAACCGAACTGCTCAAATGATGCGAATCTGGCCGACCTGCCCGGCGGCCATGGCGGCGTGCTGCTCGTCGCTGCAGGCGCGGTCAATGGGCGCGTCAGGCGCGGCGTCGCTGGGGGCGATGAGGCCGTTTTCGATCATCCAGGCTTCGACTTCCTCGCCGCTGATGTCGGCCAGCATTTGGCCGTTGATCTCGACGCAGGGTGACAGCGGTTGCCCGCTTTTTTGCTCCATCTCCCAGCGGAAGGCCGGGTTCTTGATGATGTCCTTCTCCTCGTAAGGCAGGTCGTATTTGCGCAAAATCGCGCGCACGCCTTCGCTCCAGCCGCAGAAGGTTTTCAGGTAAGCGGTGATTTTCGGGGCTTCAGTGGGGGTGCTCATGGTGATGAAAGTCTTGCGCCCCCAACATAGCGCTGGAGGCGGCGGACGCAAGCGCCCGTGCGGTCGCGCCGCACATGGCCGTGATGTCGGCGGGCGCGCTGCGACGCGCGTGAAAAAACTTGTGAAACGGCGAGGGGCCAAGCTTTTGAATCGTGCTTGCAAGAAGCCGGCAGGCGGGTTGTTCTATGCCACGCTGCCATGATGACACGCTTTTTCCTTCCTCTCTGCCTGCTGCTTTCCACCGCGGTTCGCGCGGAACTGCCTGAGTCCGCCAAGGTCGGCCACTTCTACGCCGGCTGCCAGGCCTACAGCTTCCGCCTGTTCAGTGTGTTTGAGGCGATTGACAAAACCGCGCAGGCCGGCGGCAAGACCATTGAGTTTTTCTCGAAGCAAAAACTCTCCCCGGAGCAGCCGGAGGTGATTTTCAATCACGAAAGTCCCGACGAGGTGCTGGACCTGGTCAAGGCCCGGCTGGCGGAGAAGGGGGTCATCGCCGTCGCTTATGGCGTCGTCAAACTCGGCGCGGATGAGGCGGCCAACCGGCAGATTTTCGAGTTCGCCAAGAAGATGGGCATCGGCATTCTCACCACTGAGCCGGACGCGGCGGCGCTCGATGCCATCGAAAAGCTGGTGCAGGAGTTCGACATCAAGATCGCCATCCACAACCACCCGCGCCGCCCGCTGGACCGCAACTACCGTTACTGGGACCCGGAGTATGTGCTGGACCTGGTGAAGGACCGCGACCCGCGCATGGGCGCCTGCGCCGACACCGGGCACTGGGTGCGCTCAGGGCTTGATCCGGTGGAGTGCATTCGCCTGCTCAAAGGCCGCATCTTTGACAGCCATCTCAAGGATCTGAACGAAAAAGGCAATCCCAAAGCCCATGACGTGCCCTACGGCACCGGTGTCTCTGACATCCCCGCCATCTTGAACGCCTTTGCCGAAGGCGGTTTCTTCGGCCCGCTGCACACCGAATACGAGCACAATTGGGAGGACAACGTGCCGGACATCACGCAGTGCCTGGAGTTCGTGAAAAATTTCACTCCTGCGGGCAAGTGAGCGCAATGAGGGCCGGCCTCGCGAGGGATGCCAAGCCCATCGGACCATCAAGATGATTGCCCCGTCTGGGTTTCCACTTGCGCGGGCCGGGGGCGGGTGGGAGGTTGGCGTTTGTTCGTGAACCATGCTGGAGTTTCCCTGCCCGACCTGGCTGTGCGCCGCGCAGATGTTTTTCGCGCTGCTGATCGGTCATGCGGTGGCCGATTTTCCGTTGCAGGGGGAATACCTCGCCATTGGCAAAAACCGGCGTTACCTCACACGGCTGAAGGATCCTTCGCGGCCCCCGGAGATGTGGGTGTTTTGCATGGGCGCGCACTGCCTGATCCATGCCGGAGCCGTGTGGATCATCACCGGCTCGGCGCTGCTTGGGGCGGTGGAGTTGGTGATTCATTGGTTTCTGGACCAGGCCAAGTGCGAGGGCAAAACCACCTTCAGCGCGGACCAGTGGGCGCATGTGGCCTGCAAGGCGGCCTACGTGGTCGCGGGGGTTTTGATGGCAGCTTGAACCCCGCGAGAGGAGGCGGAGCCTGAGCATGGAACGGACTGCGGTGCTCAACGTGGTGGGGCTGACCTCCCGCCTCATCGGCGGCGCCACCCCGCACATCCGGGACTTCCTGGAGCGCAAGCGGTTCGCGCGCATCGAGCCGGTGCTGCCCGCCGTCACCTGCACCGCCCAGGCCACCTACCTCACCGGCAAACTGCCGCGCGACCATGGCGTCGTCGCCAACGGCTGGTACGACCGCGAGTACGCCGAGCAGCGTTTCTGGAAGCAGCCGAACCAGCTCGTGCGCGGGGAAAAACTCTGGGAAATGCTGCGGCACGAGGACCCGGGCTTCACCTGCGCCAAACTGTTCTGGTGGTTCAACATGTACTCCAGCGCCGACTACGCCGTCACCCCGCGCCCGCTCTATCCGGCGGACGGCAGCAAGGTCTTCGACGTGCACACGCAGCCGATGAACCTGCGGGAGAAGATCAAAAAAGACCTCGGCCCGTTTCCTTTCCGCAACTTCTGGGGACCCGGTTCCAACATCAAGTCCAGCCTCTGGATCGCCGAGGCCGCCAAGTGGATCGAGGACAAGCACTGGCCCAGCCTCTCCCTCGTTTACCTGCCGCACCTCGACTACAACCTGCAGCGCGCCGGCCTCGACTGGGATCGCATCCGCCCCGATCTCAACGACATCGACAACGTTGTCGGCGATCTCATTCGTTTCTATGAGCACCGCCACATCCAGGTCGTCCTGCTCTCCGAGTACGGCATCACCAACGTCGAGCAGCCGGTGCATCTCAACCGCGTGTTTCGCGAGCGCGGCTGGCTTTCCATCAAAGACGAGCTTGGCCGCGACGCCATCGACCTCGGCGGCTCGCGCGCCTTTGCCATCGCCGACCATCAGCTCGCCCACATCTACGTCAGCGACCCCGCCTTGATCCCCGAAGTGCGCGCCTTGCTGGAGGCGACGCCGGGCGTGGAAAAAGTCCTCGCCAAGCAGGAGAAGTACTACGCCGGCCTCGATCACGAGCGCGCTGGCGACCTCATCGCGGTGGCGGACGCGCGCAGTTGGTTCACTTATTACTTCTGGATGGATGACCGGCGCGCGCCCGACTACGCCCGCTGCGTCGATATTCATCGCAAGTGCGGTTACGATCCGGTCGAGTTGTTCCTTGATCCCCAACTGCGCTTCCCCAAGCTCAAGGTCGCCTGGAAGCTCGCGCGCAAAGTGCTCGGCTTCCGCATGTTGATGGACGTCATCCCGCTCGATGCCGCCCTCGTGCGCGGCTCGCACGGGCGGGTGCCGGAGGACGCCGCGGACTGGCCGGTGTTGATTGGCGACTTCGACCAACTTCCGCGCTCGGGTGCCGTCGCCGCGCACGAGGTGACGGCGCACCTGTATCGCTTGTGCGCGCGCCAGCAGGGGTATCAGGGGGTGGCATTGTAAACCGTGGGGCGAGCCGACGACTCGCCGACGGCGCCGGGCCGGTCGCGCCACTCCTCAATCAGCACAAACAGTGAGTCCAAAGCCGTTCGCCAGACGCATGTTATGCGCATGTCACCCATTCGCATTGGTACTCTTATTTTGCTCCTGCCAGGACTGAGCCTTGGACTTCAAGCAGGTGAAGCGGAAGACTTGATCGCCCGTGGTGACCAGCATGATCAACGTTTTGAAGCCGCCGAGGCGCTGAAGCATTATCTCCCCGCCGAGAAGCTGCTGCCTGACGACTCCGCTTTGCTTGTCAAGATCGCCCGGCAATACGTCTATCGCATGGCCGATCTCAAGAGCCCATTGGAAAAGATCGCCTCCGGGCAGACCGCGCTCGACTACGCCGAGCGCGCGGTGAAGGTCAATCCGCGCAGCAGCGACGCGCATCTCTCGATTGCCATTTGCCTCGGCAAGATCGTTCAGCTTCAGGGCAACAAAGAGAAGGTCGAGGCCTCGAAGCGCATCAAGGAGTCGGCTGAGACCGCCGTGAAACTCGACCCGCGCAACGACTATGCCTGGCACTTGCTAGGGCGCTGGCATCAGGCGCTCGCCGGCATGAACGGCCTCACGCGCGGCCTGGCGCGGGTGGTTTATGGCGCCCTGCCGCCCGCCTCGAACGAGGAAGCCGTGCGCTGCTTTGAAAATGCCCTCGCCCTCAATCCCAACCGCCTCATCCATCACATCGAGCTTGGCCGCACCTACGCCCAAATGGGCCGCAAAGACGAAGCCCGCGCCGCCATCACCCAAGGCCTAGCCATGCCGAACCGCGAGAAAGACGATCCCGAGACCAAAGAGCGCGGCCGCCTCACACTGGCCAAGCTGTGAAGAGCGAATCGGCTAGTTTTGAGACAGGATGCACAGGATTTCAGGATGGACAGGATGACAGCGTGCGTCGCGATCTGGGTTGGCGGGAGTCGACCCCGGGAACGGGCATCAAGAAATCCCGTTCATCCTGTCATCCTGTAAATCCTGTCCTTCCCCGCTCCGAGCCGCAGTTGAACGGGCTGGACCTGCCGGCGGAATGCCATTGAAAGCCGCCGTCGGATGCGTCATGCTGGCGCCATGAAGCTCACCGCCGTTTATGAGCCCGCTGCCGAGGGCGGCTACACCTGTTGGGTGGAGGAAATCCCCGCTGCCATCTCTGAGGGCGACACCCAGGAGCAAGCCGAAGCCAACCTGCAGCAGGCCCTCGCTCTCGTCCTGGAGTGCCAGCGCGAACTTTCCGACCAAAACCGCAGCCCTGCCAGCCTCAAGAAGTCGCTTGAACTGAGTCTCCCATGAAGCTCGCCGATTTGGAACGGCACTTACGCGCACATGGCTGCACCCTCTACCGGCAAGGCGGCAGTCACGCCATCTGGATAAACCCAGCCAACCGTAAAATCACCAGCGTTCCCCGCCATCGCGAAGTCAAGGAAACCACTGCCCGCGCCATCTTCAAGCAACTCGAAATCCCACCACCTTAAGTCCCGTTCCCCAAATGTCTGACGAACAGCCACGCGCCAAAACAGACCCGACAAAGTGGCCTGTAAAGACCACCCTCATCCTTGCCCTTATCTTCTTGGGGCTGTGGGCTTTTTGGCCGGCGTTCGTGCGAATCTTTTATCCGCTTGAAAAACCCTCGGACTTGGCTGGCCTTGGAGACGCTTATGGTTCAATCAATGCGCTCTTCTCCGGCATGGCCATGATCGGTGCCATTGTGGCCATCTTCATGCAATGGCATGAGTTGCGATTGCAGCGGGACGATTTGAAAGTTCAACAAGACATGCTTTTGGCCCAATTAAATGAAGCGAAAGAACAACGCGGGGCCATTGAGCAGCAAGCCAAGGCCATGGAGCGCTTGGCCGAAGAAACCGCCGCACAGAATTTTCATCTCAAAAACCAAAATGATCTGGCCAAACTCGATTTGGCGTTCCGAAAAGGCATTCGTGAACAGGATGAGCGTGAGGCTTTTTTGCGTTCACTTCCTCTTCTTGAAGTGGAGGCAAATATTAGTGATAGTAATAAGTTCATCCTCAGCAATCACGGATCGACCATCTATTCGTTGTACATTCGTAACGACAACTTCTCTGCTAAGCAACCTGCGTCCTTTGGGCCTGACTCCAAATTAATTCTTCGCAGCAATCGTTGGTTGTCACCCAAGCCACAAGAGCTACACATCACCTTTCAAACAGGTCGTGGTGAATGGATGGATGCATTCTTGACAATCGACCTAAAATCATCTGGGAGGTTTTGCGTCGAGAATTACAAAAAAGTGTCGGAGTCGGAGATACCTAAACTTGATGCGAATTTATGCAGGGTTCGGTAACTTTTAATCCTCGTACAAATGACCATTTACTCAACTGGAGGCCATGAAGATCGCCACTTAACTCAGGATGGAATAGTAAAGCCCGGCAACGTGGCTAAATGACCGGCATAATCGCAAAGTGACCGACGGGAAGGCATCGCGCATGAACAGTAAGGCACAGACTGGCGAGGTTCGCTGTGGAAAGAGTAAACCGTCTGTTTTGAGACAGGATGCACAGGATTTCAGGATGGACAGGATGACAGCGTGCGTCGCGATCTGGGTTGGCGGGAGTCGACCCCGGGAACGGGCATCAAGAAATCCCGTTCATCCTGTCATCCTGTAAATCCTGTCCTTCCCAGCTCCGAGCCTTCTTGAGACGGACTTTGGGCATGTGCGCGAAATACCCGCCCCATCGTCGCGTTTCAAGCGTCCACCCGCCATGAAACCGCACTCTTTGCTCCTGACCGCCGTTTTGCCGCTGCTCGCCGCTGAGGCCGCCGCCGCTGACCGCCCGAATGTCCTGATGATCCCCATCGACGACCTCAATCACTGGGTCGGGCACCTCGGGCGGCATCCGCAGACGCGCACGCCGAACATCGACAAGCTCGCCGCCGCCGGGGTCAGCTTCACCCGCGCCTACTGCGCCGCGCCGGCCTGCAACCCCTCCCGCATCGCCCTCATGTCCGGCCTGCCGCCGCATACCTCGGGTTGCTACAACAACAGCCAGGATTGGCGCCCCGCCATCAGCGAAGACAAACTGCTCAACAAGACCTTGATGGACGCCGGTTACAACGCCTTCGCCACCGGCAAAATCTACCACGGCAGCTTTGGCAACAGCAGCCAGTGGACCGAGTATCACAGAACCGCCAGCAGCAAACCCAAGCGGCATCCCTCCGCCAAAGACAACGGGGTGGGCGGCATCGCTTTTTATCCACTCGAAGGCGAGGACAAGGACATGCCCGACTACGACGCCGTGAGCTACGGCATCGACGTGCTCAACCGCCAGCACGACAAGCCTTTCTTCCTCGCCGTCGGCCTGGTCAAACCGCACATGCCGTTCAGCGTGCCGAAGAAGTGGTTCGACCTGTTCCCGCTCGAAAGCATCGAGCTGCCGCCGCACATCGAGGGCGACCTCGATGACGTGCCGCCCTCCGGCGTCAGAATGGCCGGCCCGCAGGGCGATCACGCCGCCATCCTCAAGTCCGGCCGCTGGCAGGAGGCGGTGCAGGCTTACCTGGCCACCATCGCCTTTTGCGACTCGCAAGTGGGCCGCCTGCTCGACGCCCTCGAAAAGTCCCCGCACAAGGACAACACCCTCGTCTGCCTGTGGAGTGACCACGGCTGGAGCCTCGGCGAAAAAGAGCATTGGCGGAAGTTCGCGCTGTGGGAGGAGCCGACGCGCACCGTCTTCATCTGGAAGGTGCCCGGCATGACGCCCGCCGGCAAAGCCTGCGCCCGCACGGTCGATTACATGAGCATTTATCCCACCCTCTGCGCGCTCACCGGCACCGCGCGCCCCGCGCATGTCGAAGGCGCGGACATCTCTCCGCTTTTGAAAAACCCGGAGGCGGACTGGGACACGCCCGCGCTCACCACCCATGGCCGCGAGAATCACAGCCTGCGCAGCGAGCAGTGGCGCTACATCCGCTACGCCAATGGCGAGGAGGAACTCTACGACCACAGCCAGGATGAATTTGAATGGAAGAATGTGGCGGGTGATCCGGCCAACGCCGAGGTGAAAGCCTACCTGAGCCAATACCTCCCGAAAACCAACGCGCCAGACCTGCCCAAAACACGCGACGACGCTGAGAGCGGCGGCGGCAAAACCAAAGACAAAACGAACAAAGGCAAAACCAAAGCCAAGTAACCCCGCGCCGCATCGCCATGAAGAAGCCAGGTCTGTTTTTGCTCGCCAGTGTTTTGCTTTCGACCCTGGATGCCCAGGAGCCGCCCAACGTCATTCTCATGATGAGCGATGACCACGGCTGGGAGGAGACCGGTTACAACGGCCACCCGCATGTGAAAACCCCCGTGCTCGACGAGATGGCCGCCACCGGCTTGAAGTTCGAGCGCTTCTACGCCGCGCATCCGAGCTGCTCGCCCACGCGCGCCAGTTTTCTCACCGGCCGTCATCCGAACCGCATGGGCACCTTCGCGCCTGGCTGGTCTTTCCGTCCGGAGGAATTCACCCTGGCGCATCTGATGTCCAAAGCCGGCTACCACTGCGCCCACCTCGGCAAGTGGCACGTCGGCGCTGTCAAAAAAGAATCGCCCGTCAGCCCGCTGGCCATGGGATTTCACGAGTGCCTTTCCCATGACAATTTCTTCGAGATGAACCCCTCGCTGTCCCGCAACGGCGGTCCGCCGCAGGTCATCGAAGGGGAAAGCTCGGCGGTGCTGATCGACAAGGCCATCGCGGTCATCGAACGCGCCAAACAGGCCGGCAAACCTTTCTTCCAAGTCATTTGGTTCGGCTCCCCGCACGAGCCCTACAGCGGCCTGCCGGAGGACCTCGCGCTTTACAATGACTTGCCCGCCAAGTACACCAAGCCGGTCAACCTCACCTCCAACGAAACCGGCGGCCCCGTCACCCGTCCGCAGGGCGAGGTGCTGCGCGAGCGTTACGCCGAGATCACCGCCATGGACCGCGCCATCGGCGTGCTGAGAAAGCACCTCGCCGACAGCGGCCTGCGCGACAACACCGTGCTCTTTTACTGCGGTGACAACGGCACCTCCGCCGACTCCGCGCTCGGTCATCCGCATCGTGGCACCAAAGCCACGTTTTACGAAGGCGGCACCCTCGTGCCCGGCCTCGTCGAATGGCCCGCTCAGATCAAGGATCCGCACAGCACCTTCTTGCGCGCCTCCACCAGCGACCTGCTGCCCACCCTCGCCGCGCTGGTGCGCCAGCCGCTGCCCGCGCGTCCTCTGGACGGCATCGACCTCACCCCCCTGCTGGCAAATGAAGTTGAGATCCGGCCCTCACCGTTGTTCTTCTGGGGCTTCAATTCCTCGTCCATGCGCCGGGCCGAACCCTACATCGACCCTGCGCTCCAGGAAGGCACCACCCCGCTGGTGAAAAAATCCGGCGGCAAAGCCACGCGCGACTTCAACAACTACCATGTGACTGCAATCACCGAAGCGCACTATCAAGGCGCGCGCAGCCTCATCGAGGGCGACTTCAAACTGGTAATCCACGACGGCACCGGCAAAAAGGCCGGCCAAGGCTCCGTCGAGCTCTTCGATCTGAAAGCCGACCCCGCCGAAAAAAACAACCTCGCCGGCCAGGAGCCCGCGCGCGTCAAAGCCCTGCAGGCCAAGCTCCGCGACTGGCAGGAAAGCGTCTTGAAGAGCCTCACTGGCGCCGACTACGCGCGTTGAGCCCATCATGAAAAGCCTGCCATTTCTCCTCCTCTTCGCCCTTGGTCCTTGGCCCTCCGCCACGGCGCAGCCTAACGTCATCTTCATCTACGCCGACGACCTCGGCTTCGGCGACCTCGCCTGCCACGGGCACCCGCGCATCCAGACGCCGAACCTCGACCGCATGGCGCGCGAGGGCACGGACTTTTGGAGTTTCACCGTCGTCAATCCGGTGTGCACGCCGAGCCGCACCGGCATCGTCACCGGGCAGTTCCCTTCGCGCTGGGGTGTGCATCAGCACTTCGCCTCGCACGAGCAAAACGCGGCGCGCAACATGCCGGACTGGCTCGATCCCAAGGCACCGCTGCTGCCGCGCGTGCTGAAGCAGGCGGGCTATAAAACCGCGCACTTTGGCAAGTGGCATCTCTCCGGAGGCGGCATTGCGGATGCGCCTCTGCCGGAGGTGTACGGCTACGACGACGCGGCGGTGTGGACCGGGCCGGGGAGGCATGTGTTTGAGGGCACGGACTACAAGCTCATGACCGGCGAGGGCGCCGCGCATGACAAACAATCCGCCTCCTGGATCAGCGTGGCGGCCACCGATCACGCGTTGAATTTTATCCGCGATGCCAAAGGCACGCCATTTTACCTCAATCTCTGGCTGCACGAGACCCACCACCTCGTCTCCGCCACCGAGGAGGACAAAAAACCGTACTCCGATGTCGCCGAGCCGCACCGGACTTACTATGGCGCCGTCACCCGCGCTGACCGCCAAGTTGGGCGCGTGCTCGATCTGCTCGATGAGCTGGGCCTCGCGGATAACACCCTGGTCATGTTCTCCAGCGACAACGGTCCCGAAAACAGCCACACCGAGCCGGGCCAGAAATTTTATCACAGCCAGGGCAGCACCGGTGGTCTGCGCGGGCGCAAACGCAGCCTGCTCATGGGCGGCGTCAACGTGCCCTTCCTGGCGCGCTGGCCCGGAGTGGTGGCGGCCGGACGCGTGGACAAGGAAACCGCGCTGGCCGGGGTCGATGTGTTTCCCACCGTGCTCGCCGCCACCGGCGTGAAAGCGCCTGAAGACTATGTGTCCGACGGCGAGAACATGCTCGCTGCCTTCAAAGGAGAAAACCAGGCGCGCAGCAAGCCGGTCTTCTGGTGGTGGCAGGGCAATCACGGCGGCGACGACTGGCCCGCCTTCGCCATGCGCGAGGGATCGCGCGTGCTGATTTTGGACGAGACCAAAGAGCGCGTCGAACTCTATGATGTGGTCGCGGATCGCTTCCAGACCAAAGACCTCGCCGCTCAGGAGCCGGAGCGCGTCAAGAGCATGAGCTCCGCCATCACCGCCTGGTTTGACACCCTGCCGAAGGCCGTCGATCCCGCCCTGCAATCGAAGTCCGCGCGCAAAACCGCCAAAGCCCCCGCGCCTGCGCAAGGCAAGGCGTCAGGAGTCACCGCCGAAACCCGCCGCCGCGCCTTCAAGAACTGGGACAAAAACCAGGACGGCATTCTCACCCTGGAGGAGTACCGCAACGGTCTCACCCAAAAAGTCAACGCTGAAAGCCGCTTCAAAAACTTCGATCAAAACGGCGACGGCAAACTCACCGTGGAGGAGTTTGCGGGGACGGCGGAGCAATAGCGCGCCGCAGTTGCCCGCCCAAGCTCAGCGCTTGAACAACTGGCGCCTGGCATCGATGGCGGGCGGGCGCGGTTCTTCGGAATCGCGGCCGGTGCTGTCGCGATAGAAAAGGAACCCGCGGCGCTTGAGGTTGGAGATAAGGTCGCTGAACTCGTTCTTCAATTCGGCGTCGTTCAGCAACGCGGCGAGCAAGCCATTGCCGCCGCGGGCGGCGCGGGCGACGGCAGCGAAGTCGTCGGCGCCCTTTTTGATGGAGGCGAGCGCCTCGTCGGCGCTGGTCATGACTTTGTCCGCCTTGGCAAGGGCGGGGTCGAGTTTGTCGATCATCGGGCCGAGCTTGTCGCTGGCGGATTCCAAATTGGCGGTGCTTCTCTTGAAGCTGGCGGCGGCGTCTTTGATGTCGCTGATGGCGTTTTTGAGGTTGGTGGCGTTTTCGTCGCCCAGGACTTTTTCATCGACGCGCGTCATGGTGTTTTTGAGGTGCTCCATGCTGGAACGGAAGTCGCCGATGATCTGGTCGGAGAGCGCGCCCTCGTTGACTTTTTTCATGGCCGCTTTGACATCGACGAGGGCGGCGCGCACGTCGTCGAGCGTGAGGTCCACTTTGCGGGCGGCGGCTTCGGCGGTGTCCTGCAGGCCGCTCATGCCGCCGCTGCGGCTGCCCTCGATGATCTCGGCGTGGTCGAGGGGGTAGAAATCGGTGATCGGACCCGCGCGCTCCGCGATTTTGATTTCAATGAGGGCGTCGCCCATCAGGCCGACGGTGCCGACGGCAAAGGCGGCATCGCGCGGCACGCGTTTGTCCTGGTAGATTTCGAGGTCGAGCACGACGCCGGAGGAGTCGGGCTTGAGCACGGGCGTGTCTCGAACCTTGCCGATGCGCGAGCCGCCGAGATAAACGGGCGAGCCCTGCTTGATGCCGGGGGCGTTGGGGAAGCTGACCTGGAGGGTGTAGGTGTCCTTGAAGGCCTCGCGCACACGCCCGAATTGCAGGATGATCGCGGCCACCATGAGCAGGCCAAAGAGGAGGAAAAGGCCGACAAGCAGCTCGTTTTTGCGGTTTGGGTTCATGGCGTCAAAGTCAAGGGGGACACAGGGTCAAGTGGTCAACAAAGTCAAGGGGGTCACGAGGTCATGCCCGAGCGGCCGGCGATGAAATCCTGGATGAAGCTGTCGGAGGAGGCGCGCAACTCCTGCGTGGTGCCGGAGAAACTGATGACCCCATGCCGGAGCATCGCCACGCGGTCGGCAATTTTAAAGACGCTGTTCATGTCATGGGTGATGACCACGGAGGTGACGCCGTAGCGGTTTTGCAGGCGCTTGATGAGGTGGTCGATGACATCGGTGACGATGGGGTCGAGTCCGGCGGTGGGTTCGTCATAGAGGATGATCTCCGGCCGGGTGACGATGGCGCGGGCAATGCCGACGCGCTTCCTCATGCCGCCGGAGAGGTTGATCGGCATTTTGTCCGAGTGCGCGCCAAGCTCGACGACATCGAGAGCCTCCTGGACGCGCTCCTGGACTTCAGCCTTGTTTCTGACGCCGGCCTCGATGAGAGGAAAGGCGACGTTTTCGAACACGGAGAAGCTGTCAAAGAGGGCGGCGTTTTGAAAGAGGTAGCCAATGCGGCGGCGGAAGGCGGTGAGCTGGCGCTCCTTCAGGCCGCAGAGGGAGGCGCCATCGAAACTGATGCTGCCGGCGTCGGGACAGAGCAAGCCGATGATGTGCTTGATCAACACGCTTTTGCCCTCGCCGCTGGGGCCGATGAGCACCAGCGTTTCGCCGTGGGTGATGTCGAGATCAACGCCTTGCAGCACCTTCTGCGCGCCGAACTGCTTGTGCAGACCGCGGATTTGGATGAACGGCGTGGCGGGCTGATCCGCGGGTGAAACAGCAGGCATGGGCGGATCAGGTTGAGACACCCATCGGGAAGAAATGGTTCAGCAGCAGGGTCAGGAAAAAATTGAAGATCAGAATGGCCAGCGAGGAATAGACCACGGCGCGTGTCGTGCTCAGGCCGACACCGACAGCGCCGTTGTGAGCTCTCAATCCCTGGTGGCAGGAAATCATGACAATCAGAATGCCGAAGACCAGGCCTTTGATGACCGCATAAAGAAAGTCGCGCAGATCGGTGTGATCCACCGTGTGGGTCCAAAACCAAGTGTTGGGGATGCCGAAGCCGGGCACCGCCACCAGCCACGAGGCGGCCAGCCCAAAGACAATGGATTCGGCGATGAGCAGCGGCATGGAAAGGGTCATTGCATAGAGGCGCGGCATCACCAGGTAATCCACGGGGTGCACGCCCATGGCGCGCAGGGCGTCGATTTGCTCGGAGACCTTCATGGTGCCGATCTCGGCCGCCATCGCCGCGCCGACGCGCCCCGCCACCATCAGGCCTGCCAGCACCGGGCTCAACTCGCGGCAAAGGGAGACGCTGACAATGCCGCCAATGGTGGATTCGATGCCAAAGTCCTTGAATTTGAAATAGGATTGCGCACTGAACACAGCCCCGGTGAAGGCGCCAACGACGATCACCACCACCTGCGAGCCGAAACCGATGCGCACGATCTGCTCCAGCATCAGGCGGATGCGCGGCTTGGTGGTGGTAAGGGATTCAAAAGCCTCCGCCAACAGCACCCCGAGCTGGCCGAAATAGGCCAGGAAATTCATCACCGCCCGTCCAAGGGTGCTCAAAGGTCCGCGCGCCGTTTCTTCCATCACGCCAACATGACACGCTCCGGCGGCTTCGCAACCGGCGCGGCAGCAGCGGGGTGGCGAAGGCTCGCTTGCCGCGGGCGGCTTTTTCCACCAACCAGGTGGGCGAGTCTGGGCACCTGGTTCTGATGGAATGAATTCGGCCAGCACGCACGCAGGCAGGACGCCGAGAAGGTGCAGACGGAGCGAGTGGCGGGTGCGGCACAGGGAGCGAGTTTGCAGGGCAGACCGCGTCGCAGCGTCACCATCCAAAGGGGCGGGCAATCTGGGGATGGCTGCGAGCCCTTGCTTCTCTTGCGGCCAACGCCCTGTCCTCCATTCCAGCCCGAAACACAGTCTTTGAATTTTGGCAGCGGTCTTTTTGCGTTGAAATGCCGTGTCTTCTTTGGCTCTTCATTCCTCCAAGCGCAGTGGTTGGGTCAGATCGACGCCGGGGAAAGTGGCGTCGAGCAGTCTTTCCAACTGGGCGGCGGTGGCGGGGTCGATGCTGGCCCCAGGGTGGCGGACGCGGTGGCTGGCGAGCAGGCCGCGGCGGCGCAGGATTTCCTTGCGGATGGCGACGCCGGGCTGCTGCTCGAACACGATGAGGGGCAGGTAACGGGTGAAGAGGGCGCGCGCTTTGTCCTGCCGGCCGGCGCGGTGAGCAGCGGCGATGGCGAGCAGGATTTCCGGGAAGGCGAAGCCGGTGTTGAAGCCGTCCGAGCCGCGCTCAAGGTCGAACAAGCCATACAGCCCGCCGAGACCGGTGAGGATGCTGGCGCGGCGTCCGCCTTCCATGCCTTTGACCAGGGCGCCGATCTTGGAGGGGCTGGGCACGGCTTCGGCTTTGATGCAGACGATGGACTCGATCTCGCGCACCAATCGCAGGATCAGGTCGGCGGGCATGTGCACCTGGCTGATGGCGGGATGATCCTGCAAAACGATGGGGAGGCTGATTTTTTCCGCGATGCGGTGGTAGTAATCGAGCACGGCCTTGTCATTCGGCACCGGCTGCTGGGAGGGGGTGATCATGACGGCGCTGGCGCCAAGGTCAGCGGCCTGAAGGCTCAGCTCAATGGTGGCCTGCGTGCCGGTGTGACTGGTGCCGGCGATGACGGGCAGTCCGTCCGCGGCGGCGACGGCGGTGGTGATGATGCGGGCGCGGTCGGCGTCGGTGAGGCGGTTGGACTCGCCGAGCAGGCCGAGCACGGTGATGCCGTGGACGCCGGCGGCTTTGTTGAAGATGATGAGGCGGGCGAGGGAGTCGAGGTCGAGCGATTCGTCGTCGTGAAACGGAGTGACGAGGATGGGAACGACGCCGGTGTAGTCGAAGGCGGATGCGGTCATGGCGGGTGTGGCGGGGTGGTGGATTGGGCTGGGCTATTTTGCATGAAGGATGCCAGGAGCCAAGACAAACGCTGGAAGCTGACAAGGACGGGGTTTGCGGGCGCCTCGGCGGGCGCTGCGGGTGGCGATGAGATGCGGCCGCCGTTGATCCCTGAACAACGTGGGGCGGGGAGGGTTGTCAATATGTCAGCGGAATTGGAGGTAGGATGGAGGAAATCATCCGGGTTGCCTGATGGGCATCCTGAGCCATCTTTAGACCGTGAGCACTGCGATCGCTCTTCAACCTGTATCCTGGCAGCGCATGGCAAAAGGCATCGAAGATGTGAGACGGCGCCTGGAACGCGCGGCGTCAGCCCTGGCTTCCTCGGGCGTGCCGTATGCGGTGGTGGGCGGCAATGCCGTGGCGGCCTGGGTTTCGCGCGTGGACGAAAGCGCGGTGCGGAACACGCGCGATGTGGACATTCTGCTGCGCCGCGAGGATGCGGAGAAGGCCCGCCGGGCACTTGAGTCGGCGGGATTTGTCCATCGCCGGATCGCCTCCCTGGGCAAGGCGGGTGTCATGGATGTCTTTTTGGATGGAGCTGACGCCAAGGTGCGCGATGCGGTGCATGTGCTGTGGGCGGGAGAAAAGCCGGTGCCTGATGCCATCGACACGACGCCGGAGCTGCAAAAGACCGAGCCTGGAGAGGGATTCGAATTGATCCCCCTACAGGACCTCGTGCGCATGAAACTGAATTCCTTCCGCGACAAGGACCGCATGCACTTGCGTGATCTGCTTGCCGTCGGCCTGATCGACGCGTCCTGGCGAGAACGCTTTCCCGCCGAGCTCGCGGCGCGCCTGCAACGCATCCTGGATGATCCTGAAGGCTGAGTGCGCGATGCCGGCACTAGCAGGCACCATCCATCATGTCCCATCAACCGCCTGACATCCACGCCGGCACGCAGATCGTCACGAAAGTCGGTGTGCATGGCAGCAATCACGCGCTGGTGCATCCGCGCGGGGCGGTGGGCATCGTGACGCGCACGCCGTGCGGGCATGAGTCGCATTTCCTGGTGCGCTTTCCCGATGGCTTCGAGACCTCGCTGCTGCGCGACGAACTGGAGGTGCTGAAACACTTCAAAGACCGGCTCGCTCCTGCTGGCGCACGCGGTTTTGATCTCGAAGATCACGTCATCTATCGCTGCATCACCGGCTCACGCGCCTACGGGCTCGACACGGATGCCTCCGACACCGATCTGCGCGGCATTTACCTCGCCCCGGCGGAGTTGCAGTGGTCGCTCTACGGCGCGCCGGAGCAGTTTGAGGACAACGCCACGCAGAGCTGTTACTGGGAGTTGCAAAAGTTCCTCGTCATGGCGCTGAAGGCCAACCCGAACATCCTCGAGTGCCTCTACTCGCCCCTCGTGCACAAGGTCACGCCCATCGGTGAGCGACTCCTCGCCATCCGCGACCTCTTTCTGTCCCAGATGATCTTCCAGACTTTCAACGGCTACGCGCTGAGCCAGTTCAAGAAGATCGAGCAAGACTTGCGCAACCATGGCGAGGTGCGCTGGAAGCACGCCATGCACCTCCTCCGCCTGCTCATGACCGGCGCCGCCACCCTCCGCGAAGGCCGTGTCCCCGTCCACGTCGGCCCCCGTCGCGAAGAACTCCTCGCCGTCAAACGCGGCGAGCTGAGTTGGGAAAAAGTCGATGCGTGGCGGCAGGAACTGCACCGCGACTTTGAGCTGGCGCTGGCGGAGACGAAGCTGCCCGAGAGGCCGGATTATGAGGCGGTGAATGCGTTGTTGCTCACTGCGAGGAACGAAAGTGCCAAGCCGCTCGCAAAATCATCCACATCGCTCCAACTCGTCGTGCTGCGAACGAGTGACTTGGAACGTGCTGCCGAATTTTATCACTGTCTCGGCCTCCAACTCGTTCGCCACAAGCACGGCAACGGTCCTGAGCATTTCGCCGCTGAAACCTCGGCCGGCGTTTTTGAGCTGTACCCACTTTCAAAGGTTGGTAGCAGCACCCAAGGTGCTCGAATCGGCTTTCAGGTGCCGTCTGTCGATGCTGCCATCGCGCGAGTGATCGGGCACTCGCCCACAGCAGTCATCACTGCACCACATGACTCCGAATGGGGCCGCAGAGCCGTGATCGCCGACCCCGATGGGCATCGAGTGGAGCTCACGGAGCTGGAAACACCGTGAAGCCAAGAAACAACGCCGCTTTTCGCAAACCCTTGTCCGTGCTGACAATTTCAGACTCATTTGCTCGTCTGGCTGCGGCAAGGTGGAGTCCGTCATTCGTGCGGAGAAAGATCGGCGGGCTATGACTCAGGCAGGAGTCCAAAATGGCAAAGTAATCAGCCTCCAGCTCAGGCGTGATGGGTTCCTCCTTGAACGGACCCGATGTGATGAGCGCACAAAACGAGGCATGCATCGTCTCGGTGGAACCGGGACTCAACGAACCCCCTGCCTCGCGACGTCGCAGCACGGCGCGGAGTTCGAGCCTGCCAGTCTCACTCACCGTGATGATCGAGGCTTGCGCAGCGTGGTTTTCAAAAACGACGCTGTCAGCCTCCTGGACATACAATTTCGCCAGTGCGGAGGTGTCCCAGTAGCTCATGGGATTAGCTGCGTATTTCGGTGATCAACTGCTCCACGGATGTGCCGGGTTTTCCGGTAGAGCAGGATTCTCTCATCTGCCTGACTTCATCGAGCCAGGTGGGACGTTCTGATGAGACTGGCTTTTGGACTAAAGGAGCAGCCTTCAGACGTGCTTGCAGCCAAGAGAGCAGCGACAACTGATCTTGCACAGGCAGATCAGCCACGGCGGACTCGATTTGAACCAGGGTGCTCATGAGGGTGATTTTAATCGGTGCGGCATGTTTGGCAACCTTCGATTCAGAACGCGCATGCTGGTGGAAAACCGCATGTCCGTTCCCCAACATTACATCGCTATTGCCGTTTTCCGGCCACAGCACTATTCATGAAACGCTCCACATGACCATCCCACCCCTCCTCCACCGCATCACGGTCGCGCAGCCGTATCCGCTGCTGTTTGCGACGATCAGCGGGGCGCATCTCTACGGCTTTCCGTCGCCGGATTCGGACTTTGATCTGCGCGGGGCGCATGTGCTGCCGTTGCCGAAGGTGTTGGGACTGGAGGCGCGGGATGAGACGGTGGAGGACAGCCGCGTGATCGAAGGGTTGGAGATGGACATCGTCTCGCATGACGTGAAAAAGTTCTTCGGGCTGCTGCTGAAGAAGAACGGCTATGTGCTGGAACAGCTCTGCTCGCCGCTCATTGTCCACACGACACCGCAGCATGCGGAGCTGATGGAGATCGCGCAGGGTTGCATCACACGTCATCACTCGCATCATTACTTGGGCTTTTCGGAGACGCAGTGGGAGCTGTTTGCCCAGGAATCTCCCCGGCGGGTGAAGCCGCTGCTGTATGTCTATCGTGTGCTGCTCTCCGGCATCTGGCTCATGCGCACAGGCGAGGTGGAGGCGAATCTCGTCACGCTGAACGAGACATTCGGACTTCCTTATCTCGGCGATTTGATCACGCGCAAACTCGCCGGGCCGGAGCAGTCCACGCTGGACGATGCCGACCTGGCCTTTCACCAAGGCGAATACGAGCGCCTGCGCGCCGAACTGCAAGCCGCGCACGATGCCAGCACGCTGCGCGAGATGCCGGCGGAGGCCACGCGGGCGGCGTTGAACGATTTGCTGGTGCGGGTGAGGCTGGGATGATGAACTTTTTGCCGGAAAAGGCTTGCCTATGACCTCCGTTTTTTGCTTTATCATGTCTTAAGCAACACCATCCACTGCCATGAGCCGATTCGTTTTGCCTGTCTTGTCCCGCTTCGGACGCGCCGCTGTCACAGCAGTCGTCCTGTGCGCCGTCCAGATCATTCCGGCGCAGGAGGGGGAGCTTCGCACCTGGACCAACCTGGAAGGCCGCACGGTGCGCGCGTCGTTGATCGATGCCAACGCTACCCATGTCCGCCTCCAGCTTGAGAACGGCAGCCAGAGCGCCGTTGCGATCAGCACCCTATCCGCGGACGACCAGGCCTTTTTGAAGGTCACCGGTGGCAAAACTGCCGCTCAGCCCTTGGCCGCTCCCAACGGTGGCGGCCTGCAATGGCCGGGTGTGATCAACGTCAAACCCAGGGAGCTCGAAATCACCATCGGCAAACAGGACGATGCCGCCCGCCGCTATCATTACAACTCCGGCTCGTTCGAGTTCATCAGCACCGCGCCTCTCACCAATGCGGTGGTGCGGGAGGTGGCGGCCGATTTCGAGCTGGTGCGCGAGACTTTCCGGCAGTTGCCCTGGAACTGGACGCCACAGCCAAGGGAGGGTCCCTTCTTCCGCATCTACATGGCCGAGACTTTCGAGGATTACATCGCGTTCGGTGGCGGGGACAACCGCGGGGCCATCAAAGATGGCAACGGCATTACCAAATTCGATTCCATTGGCCTCAAAAAGGTCGCCCAGCGCTATGCCTTTGATCGCCGTGAAAAACGCGATGGCGAGTTGGTCACGCTTGTCACCCAGCTTTTTACCGCAGACATGCTCGGTTATATGACGCCATGGAGCTACAATGGGCTGACGCATTTCCTGCGCGATGTCGCCTATCAGAATGGCAAGCTGAGCTTTCAGGGCCTGGAGTCCTCCATGAAACGGATGCTCAAAGAACGGGAGAGATACAAGTTCGAGGCGGACCGGCTGATGGCGTATTTGCAAAGTGACTGGAATCAACGCAGCTCGGATGCGGACCTCGTCCGTCACCGCGAAATCACAGACGGCATGCTGTTGTTTTATTTCTTCGGCTACATGGACGGAGACGGCACGGGGGCGGGCTTGCATGCCTACTTCAAAGATGTCGCCAAGGCCGGCCACGCTTATGTGACCCGCGATCCAAACCGCAGCCGGGATTCCTCCACGGTCCAGAGAAAGACCTACCAAGACCGTTTGCTGGCCGGGCGCAGCATGGACCAGCTCAAAGCGGAGATCGTTGCCAAATACCGCGCCTTCGGCATCAAATTCGAGTGAGGCTGACGTCACTCGTGACGTGACGAGATTTCTTTATTCGCTTCCCGGCCTCAGGCCATGCCGGCGGACGAGGCGGAAGAACTGGGAGCGGTCCATGCCGGCGGCGCGGGCGGCGGCGGCCATGTTGCCTTGATGAGCTTTGAGGGTCATCTCGACGTAGTCGCGCTCGAAGCGCTCACGCGCTTCTTTCCAGGTGCCGGTGTAGGCGGTGATGTCGAGCGGGCGGGCGACGGCTTCGCGCAGGAGGGTGTCGGGCAGGACTTCGACACCGAGTTCGCTGCGCGGATGGAGGACGGCGAGGCGCTCGACGAGGTTCTCCAACTCGCGCACGTTGCCGGGCCAGGAGTAGCGTTGCAGGACGCGCATGGCGTCCTCGGAGAAGCTTTGTTTGAAGCGCGGGTGCGGGGAGTAGTGCTGCAAAAAGTGCGCGCACAAAAGGGGGATGTCGGCGGGACGCTTGCGCAATGGCGGCAGGGTGAGGGAGATGACGTGCAGACGGTAAAACAGGTCGGGGCGGAAGCGGTTTTCTTCGGCCTCTTTTTGCAGGTCGCGATTGGTGGCGGCGATGACGCGGGCTTGCGATTGCAGGGTCTTCTGACCGCCGACGCGACTGAACTGGCCGTTTTGCAGGACGCGCAGGAGCTTGGCCTGTACAGCGGGGGAGGTCTCGCCGATCTCGTCGAGGAAAAGGGTGCCGGCGCCGGCTTCCTCAAAGCGGCCGACGCGGCGCTGGGTGGCGCCGGTGAAGGCGCCGCGCTCGTGGCCGAAGAGCTCGCTCTCAAGGAGGTTCTCGGGAATGGCGGCGCAGTTGACCTCGACGAAGGGCTCTTTCGCGCGCGGGCTGCACGCGTGGATGGCGCGGGCGATGAGTTGTTTGCCGGTGCCGGTCTCGCCGAGGATGAGCACGCGGCTGTTGCTGACGGCGATGGCTTCCACCATGTCGAAGATGGCTTTCATCGCCGGGTCGTGGGAGACGAGGTCGGCCAGTTTGAAGCGGGAGCCGGCGGCGGGGTCGCGCTCGTTGCGGCGCAGCAGCTTGCGCACACGCGCTTTCAGTTCCTCGGGATGCACCGGTTTGTCCATGTAGTCGGAGGCGCCGATGCGCACCGCGCCGAGTGCCGTGCTGGCTCCGCCATAACCGGTGACGATGAGGATGGGCAGACGCAGTCCATTTCCGCGCACGCGCCGGATCAGCTCCAGCCCGCCCATCTCAGCGATGACGAGGCCGGTGATGAGCAAATCAAAGGCTTCCGCGCCGAGCATTTCGAGCGTTTGCAACGGACTGTGGCAGACGGTGACATCCAGTCCCATCGCCTCCAGCGGCTCGCGCAATTCGTCGCAGAACTCGGGGTAGTCGTCGCAAACGAGGACGCGGGGCGGGGCGGGTGTTGACATGGTTGTTGTCATCTTATCAACCTGCCCCTGGATGGCTAGCGCGCATTTTCAAGGCACCAAAAAGCAAACTATGTTGCAGATACACAGTTTACATGCCTTGATTTAGCTGGGTTTTGGCCGGTGAAATATTGTTTTTTGCCGCGCCGCGATGGCTGCGCTTGCCGGGTGTGGTGGCACAGCAATAGTGTCTGGATGAACGAACAAGACCTGATCGACAAGCTGCGCAAGATCGAGCGCCTGCACGCGGGCGCGGCGACGGCGGGGGAGCGTGAGGCGGCGGCGGAGGCGCTGGCGCGCATCCGGCGGCGGCTGGTGGACATCGAGCGCGCGGAGCCGGCGATCGAATATCGCTTCAAACTCAACGATGACTGGTCGCGCAAGCTCTTCATCGCGCTGCTGCGCCGCTACGGATTGAAGCCCTACCGTTATGCGCGCCAGCGCCGCACGACGGTGATGGCGCGGGTGCCGCGCTCGTTTGTGAACCAGACGCTATGGCCGGAGTACCTGGAGCTGAGCGAGACGCTGAGGCAGTTCCTGGCGGAGGTGACCGACCGTGTCATTTCCGAGGGCGTGCATGGTGACACGGGCGACGAGGAAGTGGTGGCGGGGGATTTTTTGGAGTGAGCACGGCTCAACGCACCTGGCCCTTGGCGCGGATTTGCTCCAGCAGGGCGGTAAGCTCGGCGACTTTTTCCGGGTGCTGCGAGTAGAGGTTGTAACGCTGGGCGAGATCGTCGGTGAGGTTGTAAAGCTCGCCTGGCAGGTCGTCGTCGGTGTAGCCATTTTGCTCGTTGAACCAGGGCGGGCATTTGGTGTGGTTGCCGGTGGGAGCGGCGACGAGCAGCCACTGGTCGCGACGCACGGCGTAGGCGTTTTCAAAGGTGTTGTGCACGATCTCGCGGCGAGGTCCGGGTGACTGCGGGCTTTTCCAGAGGTCGAGCAGGTTGTGGCTGTCATGGGCGCTGTCCGCAGGCAGCTCAGCGCCGGTGGCGGCGGCAAGAGTGGCCATGATGTCCACCTGGCTGACAAGCGCGTCGCAAACTCCACCGGCGGGCACCAGGCCCGGCCATTTGACGATGAAAGGCACGCGGTGACCGCCTTCGTAGATGTCGCGCTTCAAGCCGCGCAAGGGGCCGCTGCTGCGATGGCCGAAGTTCTGGATGCGCGGGTAAGCATAGCTTTCCGCGCCGTTGTCGGCGGAGAAAATGACGAGGGTGTTTTCGGCGAAACCGTTGTCCTCCAGGGCCTGCAAAATTTTACCAGCCATCGCGTCGGTCATGGTCATGAAATCGCCAAAACCACCGGCCTGGGAACTGCCGGTGAACTCTTGAGTCGGGACGATGGGCGCGTGCGGGGAGTTGAAAGGGACATAGAGAAAAAAGGGCGCATCCTGACCGCGTTGCGCGGTGATCCATTCGACGGCTTTATCTGCGAGCTTGGGAACGACCGCATAAAAATCCCAACCGGGCGCCATCGGACCCGGACGCGCCTCCCAATTGCCCTCGGCGGTTTGCGGTGTGATGTTGAGCGGCTCGGTGGGTGTGGTGATGACGCGGTCATTTTCAAACCAGGCGTAGGGCGGGAAGTTCGGCACGTCGTCGCCGAAATAATAGTCAAAGCCGTGCGAGAGCGGTCCGCCGGAGACGGGGCGCGACCAGTCGAAGGCGTCGGGGGCATAGACGCGGTTGCGGCCCTTGGCATCCGTGCTGTGTTTGGCGTCGGGTTTGAGGATGTCGCTCCAATTCCAGCCGAGGTGCCATTTGCCGACGCAGCCGGTGCGGTAGCCGCGGGTTTTGAGCAACTCCGGTAAAGTGATCTCGTCTTCGTCGAAAGACGGCGGGTCGAAGGAGTTCACGATTTGATGGAACTTGCGCCAGTGAAAGCGGCCGGTGAGCAGGGCGTAACGGCTGGGCGTGCAGATGCCCGAGGAACTGTGCGCGTCGGTGAATCGGAGCCCTTCGGACGCGAGGCGGTCGAGATGAGGAGTGGGGATTTTTGACTCGGGATTTTGGCAGGCGAGGTCGCCGTAACCCATGTCATCGGCATAGAGGATGACGATGTTGGGGAGTGTGGCGGCGTTGGCGGCAGAGAGCAGGGTGGCGATCAGAAGCAGGAAAATCGGGAGGCGCATGGCGGGGTAACGCTGGCTGGAGATGCCGACTGTCAACGCATTGCGGTGTGGGACTGAGTAGGAGTATGAGGATAAGTAGGAGAAGAAGAGGGGCGCTGGCTTCCGCTTGCAAGGCGCGCGCGGCGGAGTAAGGCCGAGGCATGAGTCTTCAAATGGTTCCCGACACGGCTATTGGTTTCAAAGAATGGGCTTTTGTGTGCGACGCGCTGACGCAGGGAGTGCAATCGCTCATCCTGCGCAAGGGCGGCATTCATGAGGGCCGTGGCGGTTTTGAATTCAAGCACCGCGCGTTTTTTTTGTTTCCGACCTGGTTTCACACGCAGGGGGAAAAACTGCGCTGGGTGCCGGAGGCGGCGGCGCGACCGGGTTACAGCAGTGATCCGGGCTATGATCCCGCAGCGATGTCGTTCCCGCCGGAGGAGTCGCGGCAAAGCGTGGACATCGACGGCTTTTGCACTTTGGAGCAGGTTTGGCGAGTGACGGACTGGGAGCGGGTGGCGTCGCTGGCGCCGTTGCATGTGTGGAACGAGGACGTGGTGCGCGAGCGCTTCGCCTACGATGAGGAAAGCTGCCTGCATGTGGCGCTGGTGAGGGCTTGGCGGTTGCCAAAGCGCTGGACCTTTCCGTATGAGAAAAAATATGGCGGCTGCCGTTCCTGGGTGGAACTGCCAGCGGAGGGAGTGACCTTGCTCGAAAATGCCACTCCGGCGTTAGCCGAGGAAGTTTGGCGGGAGTCGGCGGAAAAGACGCGCGCGATTTTGGGTGAAGGGGCTTGAAACTCGACCTTTGTGGGGCGAGCCGCTGGCTCGCCGTGATCTTCAGTCAGACTGCAACCGGGCCGGTGGCGCCACGCAGAGAATCATGCAAGCCTCCATCTCAGACGGCGTTGGTTGCAGATGATAACGCGCCCATTTTTTTACTCCGTGTTTCTCCTGCTCCCGATCTTGTTCTCTGCGAGAGCGGAAGAAGCGTGGAACTGGCAAAACGACCTCATCCCCGACCCTGGCTTCGATCTCGACAGCGCCGAGGTCCTGAGGGTCACGTCCCTGGAAAGCGACGGCAAAGGCACCCTGCGTGACGCGCTCAGCAAAAGCGGACCCCGCCTCATCGTGTTTGAGGTCGGCGGTGTCATCAATCTCGACAAGCGCACGCTCAACATCCGCGAACCGCAGGTCTTCATCGCCGGTCAGACCGCGCCCGGGCCGGGCATCACGATCATTCGTGGCGGCATCGCGGTTGCCGCCAGCCAGACGGTTCTGCAGCATCTTTGCGTGCGTCCCGGTGACGCGGGCGAAGCCAAGGGCAGTGGTTGGGAGCCGGATGGCATCTCCACCACGGGCGGCCCGGAGGATGTCTGGATCGACCACTGTTCCGCCACCTGGAGCATTGATGAAAACCTCTCCGCCACCACTTACAAATCCCCCACCGGACGGCCCGCCGCACGCATCCATTTTCGGAACTGCCTCATCGCGGAGGGGCTGAACGACTCTTCGCACAAAAAAGGCCCGCACTCGAAAGGCAGTTTGATTTACGGCGGCACCCAACACGTCGCCATCGTCGGCTGTCTGTACTCCAGCCATGTCGAGCGCAACCCGTTGTTTCAGCCCGGCACCAGCGGCGTCATCGTGAACAATCTCATCTCCAATCCCGGCCAGCGCGCCATGCACTTCGGCGCGCCCGGTCCAGGGAATGGCGACAGCCAGGAAATCCCGCGCGTCTCGGTGGTCGGCAACGTGGTGTGGTTTGGTGAAAAATCGAAGCGCACCGCGCGCGCCATCGCCGAGGGCAAGGCGACGGCGTTTTTTCAGGATAACGAGGGCTACGATTGGTTTGGCGAGCCGTTGAAGTTGTTGCGCGAGGATTTCCCCACCTTGGAGAATCCTGAAGTCTGGCCGCAGGGGCTGGAGGCAAAAACCACCACCGAGGCGATCTGGCACGCCGCGCGCTTTGCCGGCGCGCGTCCGGCGAAACGCGACCCCATCGACCAGCGCATCATCAGCGCCGCCGTCTCCGGCACCGCGCGCATCATCGACAGCCAGGACGAGGTGGGCGGTTATCCGCAATACGAGCCCGTGAACCGAGCCGTCGAAGTGCCCGCAACGGGTCGCCGCGAGTGGCTGGAGAAGCTCGCGCGTGAGGTGATTTTTGGCGCGGAGAAGTGAGGCTGATTCGCCTTGATGTGTCGGCGGAGGGAGCCTGTCGCTTGCTTTGTGGACCAGGCCGAACCTTGAAAGAAATGCGGCGGTCACAGCCGCGCCGCTACAGTTGATCCCGCAGCGGCCTGCCGGAGCGCTGGCGCAGGACCATCATGATTTCAGCGAGGATGCTCACTGCGATCTCCATCGGCGCATCGGCGGCGAGGTCGAGTCCCAGCGGCGCATGCACGCGCGCGAGACTTTCCTCGCTCATGCCACGCTGGCGCATGTCATCGAAGACCTGCCTCACCTTGCGGCGGCTGCCGATCATGCCGAGGTAACCGCAACCCGGATGTTTAAGCGCGGCGGCGAGCGCCTCGCGGTCGAGTTCGTGATTGCGGCTGACCAGCACCAGCGCCTCGTCCGCCCGCCAATCATGCGCCGCGATGAAGGCTGGCGCGTCGCCCTTGTGGCGGACATGCGCGGAGCAGGCAGCGAGAAGTTCGGTGCGATCATCGATCACCGTCACATGCCAGCCGCAGTCGAACGCGAGATGGCAAAGCGCCTGGCCGCAGTGACCGGCGCCGAGGATGACCAACGCCGCTCCCGGACGTTGCGGCTCCAGCAGCACAGTGGCCTCCCCTCCGCAAATGGCGCCAAAGGACTCCGGCGCGGCCTCGTGCAGCGGATAGGTTTTTAACACTGGCGTGCCTCCGCCCAGAGAGTCGAGAGCGTCGGCGACGACGAGCGACTCAAATTTGCCGCCGCCAATGGTGCCGAGCAGACGGCCATCGGGGAAGATGATCATCTTCGTCCCTGCCTCGCGTGGAGTGGATCCTGTGACCACGGCCAGGGTGGCGAGCACACAAGGCTGGTGCCGTGTGCGCGCATCGAGGAGAGCTTCCAGCACAGCGTCGGCGGTCATGCGCGGGCGATGGTGGCCTCGATCTGGCCGTGCGGTTCGTCGGTGGGCACAAAGGTCACGTTCGGATTGTCGCGACCAAAGGGCTTCAAATTGAGCAGCAGGCAATGCAGGTTCGGCAGAGCCAGGGTGATTTGGGAAATCTGCGGGCAAGCGGTCAACGCGGCCTGGCCCATCTCCCAGATCGTGGCCTGCACGGAGGGGCTGTAGTTTTCCGCGAAGGGTTTCAACATCGCCGCGACGAGGGCAGTGCTGGCGGCGCTGTAGCTGGCGGGTTCGCCGGACCAGCGCCAAGTGGCCTCGATGGCGGTGGCAAAGATGCGATCGGAGGTCTCCGGCAGCGTGGTGAACTCACACTTCGGGTAGTTCGCGAAACCGGAGGCGGTGCTTTTGAGCACGATGAGATCACGCACACCCGACTCCATAACGGAGGTGTCCGCGTCCTGGGTGAGCTGGACGAACGGGCGCGCCCGATTGGCCTGGCTGAAGCTGTGCGGATGCGGCGCGCCGCTGATTTGCAGGCGGTCCCAAAGCCGTTCCTCGATCCACACCCGCACTTTTTTGACCTGAGCGTAGCGGGTTAGAAAATGCGCGGCGAGGCAGCGGGCAAAAGGCTCGTTGTCGCTGCCGAGATGATCGTGGGCGAGGATGTTGACCGTGTTTTTGACGGTATCCGTGGGCACGACGAGCGAATTGTCCGCCTCGGTGAAACTCGAATCAAAGTCGCCCTCCAGCGCCACGCGCACGCTGAGTTCCTTGACGGTGTGCGTGGCACCCTCCTTGAGGACCTTCATCACGCGCACCCGGCTTTTGCCATAATTTTGGGAGAGCAGCTTCATGATGGATAGTGAGGATAGCACGCTTCGTGCCGGTCACAAGCCATAGGCAAAGCGCGCTCTATGACGGCTCTCCCCTTCACTGATGAACCCGCATTTTCCTCAACAGCGAAATGTCCGCCACAAGACGCATCTCATCTTTTCGCGGCGCCTGTTAGCGCTTTTTTGGGGTTGGGGTAATCCTTGGCGTCCCATTTGGAGGTCCGGATGCCAGTGTCCGTCTTCTCGATGGTCATGATCGAATCACTAGTGACGACCTTGGCGGATGTCGCGGTCAATTCTGAAATCGTGCCGGGTTTCATCCATGCCTCTTTCTTGCCGTTTCTGGCGAGGAACTCGCATTGGCCTGCGGCGGTGAATTGATAGGTGCGTGTCATGCCGTCGCCATCGCGAACATTCCAGGTGCCGAGCAGCCAGTCTTCAGGATGGGGATGCCCGATATCCACGAGCCATTGACGCACCTTAATCTCCGCCGGCTTGTTTTTCGAGGCCACGGCCTTGTCCAGCAAGGCATGCAGGCCCGGCACGGTCTGGAGATTGACTTCTCGAATTTTCTCCTCCCGGATGCGAAGGATGTCTTCAAGCTGGGTTTCGTGGACATCCTTGCCTGTGGCGAGGGAGTGCGCGGCGGCTAACAGCAGGCTGATGCGGAGGAGCGTATTCATGGAGATGAAGGTGGGTTAATTGAGCGCGGCTAAAACAGCTTGGCGGTCGTGGGCAAGCGCGGCTTGAACATCAAGGATGAGGCCGGGGAAGACACGGCTGTGCAGGCGCCCGCTGGCATCAGGTGCGATGGGGACGTATTGACCGTCCTGCAAAAGAAACCAGTCGATGGCCTGATCCTGGACACGCCAGACCAGGTATTCGGAGACGACGTTGCGGCGGTAGGCGCGGAGTTTGTCGCGCAGATCAATGGAGACGGAACTGGCGGCGATTTCCACCACCAGTTCCGGCGCGCCGCAGAGGTAGTGCTTGTCGTTCAACCAGACGCGCTCGCCATCTCGCGGTGGAGTGCAGAGCACGGCATCGGGCTGCGGGGCGTTGTCAGCGTCGAGGAGCAGGGTGACGTTTGGATAATGCTTGAGACCATGTTTTGCCGCGTATGAGGCAAGCCAGCCTTGCAGAATACCGTCCGGGTCCGCGTGTTTGGTGCTTACTGGTGATGGCATGTGGACGACTCCTTCAATCAGCTCGGCTTTTTTGAGGCCCGGCATGTCCTCGTAGCGCCGGAGAAACTCCCCCTGCGTCAGCAAGTCGCCGTTTTCCAGCGGCGGCAGGGCACGGGAAAGGACCTCGGTAGGCGGAGGGCGCGCGATCATGGTCCTAGTGTAACCGGGTTTGGCCGATTGTCACGGGCAAGGTAGGGTGGGGCAACCGTCCCGGTTGCCCTGATGATGGGAGAATGAACGCAAGCTGGAAGCTTGCGCCACTCTACGTCACACCTTTTCCAGCTCGAGATCAGCGGGCGGGGGCGGGGAGGTTTCCTCGTGAGTCATGCGCACGCCGACCGGCTTGCTGACGCCGAATTCTTGCATGGTGACGCCGTAGATCACATCGGCGCGGTTCATGGTGCGCTTGTTGTGGGTGACGATGATGAACTGGCTGTTCTCGATGAACTTGTCGAGCATCTTGAGGAAGCGGCTGATGTTTGACTCGTCGAGCGGGGCGTCCAATTCGTCCAGCACGCAGAAGGGGCTGGGTTTGACCATGTAGATGGAGAAGAGCAAGGCCACGGCGGTCATGCTGCGCTCGCCGCCGGAGAGCAGGGTGATGGTCTGCAACTTTTTGCCGGGCGGTTTGGCGATGATTTCGATGCCGGACTCAAGCGGGTCGCTCTCGTCGATGAGTTGGAGGTCGGCCTTGGCTTGCGGGCCGAAGAGCTCGACGAAGTTGCTTTGGAAGTTCTCCCGCACCTGGGCGAAGGTCTCGGAGAACATCGTTTTGGTGGTCTCGTTGATCTTGGCGATAACCTGGAGCAGCTCTTCCTTGGAGCGGACGAGGTCGTTGTGCTGGGTATCGAGAAACTCGTGGCGCTGCTCCAGCTCCTCGAACTCCTGGATGGCGTCGAGGTTGACCGGGCCGATGCTCTCCAGCTTCTGCCGCAACTCGGCGACGACGCTGGTGACGAAATCCCAGTCGGGCTGGCCTTCCTCGCCGGGGAGGGGATCGAGGTCTTCGACTTCGTCGCTTAGCGCAGAGGGCGGGGAGCAGGGCGTTTCTGCGGGCTCGGACGGTTCAGACGAGTCGGACACGTCTGACAGCCCGGATTCTTCGGCGGCTTTGCGCTGGCCGCGGGCGCGGGCTTTTTTCTGGTCCTCGATGGTCATGACCAGGACGTGGTAGTCCGGCTCGAAGGCTTCGATGGGGAAGCCGTAGCGCTCCTGCACCTGGGTGACGAGATTTTCCAAACGCAGATCGACGCGGGTGAGCTGCACTTCGGCGCGGTTGCGGCTCTCGGCGAGGCCGGTGGCCTGCTGGCGCAGGGCGACGAGCTGATTCTCCAGTTCGGAGACCTTGCTGAAGGCCTCGGCACGCTCCTGCATTTTTTCATGCAGGGCGGCGTCGATCTCTGCCACGGCCTCGCTCTGGCTGGCGACCTGCTCGGCGAGGCGGGCGTTCTCGACTTCGGCGGCGTCGTTGCGTGAGCGCCAGGTGTTGATCTCGTTGTCGAGGCGTTGGATGGCGGCCTCCAGCTCGTGCAGGCGGGTGGCCATCGGCGCTTTTTGGCGCTCAAGTGATTGCAGAGCGCCTTGCTCGAGGGCGAGCGCGGTGCGCAGTTCGTTGAGACGCTCGCTGGACTCGAGTTCGCGGCGCAGGAAGGATTCCATTTCGAGTTCGAGCTCGCCCTCGCGCACGCGGGCGCCTTCGAGTTGCTCGCTGGCGAGAGCGGCCTGCTCCCGCTGCTGCGCGATTTGGCCTTCGGCGGCGGTGATGCGCTCCTGGATTTGGCGGGCGTCCCACTCGAGGCTTTCGAGTTTGGCGGTGGCCTGCTGCAGAGCGCGTTGTACCACGGAGACCTTGCCTTGCAGTTGGGAGAAGGCTTCCCGGGTGCGCTGGCTTTGCTCGCGCACGGCGTGCTCCTCGTGCTGGGCCTCGTCGAGGCGGGAGCGCACGGCGCGCAGGGCTTCTTCTTTTTCCTCTTTCTGCTGGACGAGACCTTCCAGTTCGGTGCGCAGGGCGCGCACTTCACTTTCGCGGCGCAGGGTGGAGACGCTCTCCTCGGTGGTGGCGCCGCCATGGATGATGCCGTCGGCGGTGACAAGCTCGCCGCGCAGGGTGGCGAGGGTGAGGTCGGGCAGTTGCTTTTTGACGCGCAGCGCGGTGTGCAAGTCCTCAACGATGAGGACCGTGCCGAGCAGGCGGTCGATGGCGCCCTGGGCTTCGGGTTTGGAGCGCACTTTGTCGAGCGCCCAGGCGATGCCGCCCTCTGGCATGAGCTGCGGCTCGGGAGCGACGCGGAGCTGGCCGAGGTCGCGGGCGATGAGGCTGGCTTTGCCAAGTTTTTTGCTGGTGAGCACTTCGACGATCTGGGCGGCGAGTTCGGACTCGGTGAGCAGGACGGCTTGCAGGTGGTCGGCCAGCGCGGCTTCGATGGCGGGGATGAAACGCTCCTCCACCTCGATGGCGGAGGCGAGCAAGCCGCGCACGCCAGTGCCATAGACGTCGGGATTGTCGAGACCCTTCAGGACTTGCTGCGTGCCCTGGGCGAGGCCCTCGCCTTTTTGCAGAAGTTGCTCCAGCACTTCGAGACGGGAGCGGCGCTGGGTGACAGCGCGCTCGAGTTCGTTGAGTTCGGCGTCGAGCGCATCGCGCTGGCGGCGCTGCTCGACGATCTGGTGCGCGCAGGTTTTCAGGCGCTCGTCGAGCTCGTTGCGGGTGGCTTCGAGGTCCTCGATCTGCTGCTGCAAGGTGTCGAACTCGCTCTGGCTGCTCTCGCGTGCCTGCGCGGCCTGATGGCGGTCGTGCTCCAGGGCTTCGACACGTTGACGGTCGGTGCCAATCTGGGAGGAAAGGCTTTGCGCGCGCGCTTCGGCGGAGGCGATCTGGCTTTCAAACTGGCGGATGGCCTCGCGGTTCGCGCGGCGCTCCTCGTCGAGGCGCGCGCGGTCCGGCGCGATGCCCTGATGCACGGCGAGGTGTTCGTTCACGGCCAGTTGGCGGGCCTCCAGGTTGGCGCGGATGGCGAGCACTTGCTCGTCGGCCTCGATCATCTCGCGGCGCTGGCTTTCGAGGAGCTGCTGGCTGGCCTCGATTTGCTCCTCGTTCTGGCGGATGCGGCTTGCGAGCTCCTCTGCGCGCTCTTTGTTGAAGCCGATGCGGCCCTCGGCGCTCTGCACCTGCGAGCGCAATTCCTGGGCCTGGCCGCGGAGCTGGTTGATGGCGGACTCGATGGCGTGATAGGTCTCGCGGGTGACGCTGGCTTCCTCCTCAGCGGCGCGCAAGCGGCCCTGCACCTCGTCAAGCTGGCGGGTGAGGGCGTTGATGTGATTTTCGGCCTCGGATTTTTCGCCGGAGAAATCGGTGAAGTGCTTGTAGGCGAGGTGGGTGTCGAGCGTGCGGGTGTCCTCCAGCAGGGTCTGGTAGCGGCGCGCTTTGGCGGCCTGGCGCTGCAGCGATCCCATCTGGCGTTTCACTTCGGCGACGATGTCGGCGACGCGCAGCAGGTTGGCCTCGGTGTACTCGAGCTTGCGCAGGGCTTCTTTTTTCTGGCTCTTGAATTTGGTGATGCCGGCGGCTTCCTCGAACACGGTGCGGCGGTCTTCCGGCTTCGAGCTAAGCAGCATGTCGATCTGCCCCTGCGCCATGATCGAGTAAGCGGCGCGGCCGACACCGGTGCCGGCGAAGAGGTCATGCACATCTTTCAAACGGCAGACCGTGCCGTTGATGCGGTACTCCGAGCGGCCATCGCGAAAGACCCGGCGGCCGATGGCGACCTCGTTGAAATCCACGCCGAGCGACTGCTCGCAATCGGCCATGGTCAGCACCACCTCGGCCAAGCCAACGGGCTTGCGTTTGTCGGTGCCGTTGAAAATGACATCGGCCATCTCTGCGCCGCGCAGGGCTTTGGCGGAAGTTTCGCCGAGCACCCAGCGGATGGCATCGACGACATTGGACTTGCCGCAGCCGTTGGGGCCGACGATGCCGGTGACGCCCTTGTGGAATTCGAGCTGGGTTTTGTCGGCAAAAGATTTGAAGCCGTGGATGAGGAGGCTCTTGAGATACATGGAGAGGGAAGGGAAAGCGGTTGGAGAAGTAAACCACAAATGGCGAGAAAGCAGCAATGCAAAAGAAGAAAAATCACAATATCTTGGGTAAGATTAAGAGGTCTTACACAAAATGTGGTGTTTTGCGCCATGGGGGATGCTGTGAACAACCCGTTGTTTTGTGGATAAGTAGGTGTGGGGCGAGACACTGGCTCGCCTGCTGCAATTAACATCACGCGGAGGGAGCGCCGGTCGCATCACAGCGGAACTTAACGTTTCGTTGGAAGCACAATTTTTCCCTCAGGCAAAACCGAAACCGCGCCGTCGAGATGGCCCGCAATGCGTCTGCCTTTGACGGGATGTGGCGAGGCAATGACCAGCGTATCGCCGGGATCGCTGTCGGTCAGACCGCGCCCGAAGTAGAGCCACGGTTCGGGAGTGGATGCGGGTGAAGCTTGAAAGAGGAGGTAGTGTTTGATCCTGTCATCTTGCAACTCGCGGATGGCCCACTCGGCCAGTGTGATCAAATCATCGGGATACTTGCCGTCGTGCTCTGCCGCGTATTGCCGGGCGGTCATCATGATGGTTCGGGCTTGACTGGCAAATCGCATCCGGGAAGGTGCTCCCTGACTTTCGGTGAAGGAGTCCTCCCTCAGCCACGCGGTTTGGCGAATGCCACCCACGAAGACGATGGCTGCCACTGCGAGCGCCAGCGATACAAAAATCAGCGCCAAACTCGAACGCCAGCGCCAGGGTGGGGCCACGGGTTGAAGGCGTTTTCTCCAGGAGAAAATCAAACCATGCAGGCAAAGAACGGCCACCAGCAGCACCAGAAGACTTGTGAGGCATCGGGTCCAATCCAGGGTGGCGGCGGAGAGGTGGGATTTCATAAAAAAGAACCAGCCCAGCAGTACATGAAAGGGAAGCTGCAGCATCCAGTAGGGGACGCTGCCCAGAACAAGCAGAACTACGAATAAACAGAGACCGATCAGGACCAACCGGCGGAAGCCCTGTGCCCAGAAAATCTTCATGCCTTTGCCAGACGACTTCAATTATTCGTCTCCTCGCGTTGCCGCAGCAAAGTTTGGTACTCAGCCTCCGGTACCTCTTTCACCTCGTGAGGAGTCAGGACAATCCAGCGCTTGCCATCCAAAGCTCTTGGAGCGGCCAGCAGGAGAGAGCCTTCCTTGGAGCGGGCGTTCAGACCATGACCGTAATAGAGCCAGGGTTCAGGAGTTGCTGTCAGTGATTCCTGAAAAAGGAGGAGCCGTTCCGGCGGCAAGGCGGAGATGTTTCCGCGTTGCCAAAGAACATCATCCAGCCGATTCGGGTAGGGTTTGTTGCGACCCGAGGCATCGGCGTGGCGCTCTAATTGCTTGGCGATGTCCACTGCGGACGATTGGAGCTTGGACCGGACCCGCCAGGACTCGAGTTTGGGCTCATTTTTCAACCAGGCGATCTGGTGGGCCGCTCCTGCCACCGCCATCGCCGCGCTGGCTGCTGCCATGATGGCCGCCGTCAGCGCCACGCTCCATCGCACTCGCCAGGGCGGAAGGTCAGGCCAGATGCGACCGCGCCAGGCAGCGGCCAAAAGATGCAGGCCCGCCGCAGCCAGTGCAGTCACCACAAGGGCGCTGACCATGGTTGCTGGGCTGGGTGACAAGCTCGCAAGCTGAGTGCGGAGGAATAGCATCCAGCCAAGCAGGACCCTGCCGGCGGCGGCGATTAACCACGGCTCGCTGAGCGCCACCAGAAACAAAATGAACCCGGCCACGACGGTCCAAACGAGCACTCTGAGCAAGCGTCGCCACCGGGGACGCTCAGGTTTGCCAGCCTCCGCAGTCATCATTGGCTTTCCAGTTTGGCGAACTCCCGCCGGATCCGCTCGGTCAACTCGGTTGCGGGCAGGCGGATGACATCACCATTGGTCAGCAAAGCAAAGCGGACCGGCCCATACGCATCATCCGACTCGTAAGCGAGAAGTCGCTCGCCAGACGCGGGTGATCTGCCCGGCAGATAGGCCAGGGGGGTGCCCAACGGGTGCATGCCGCTCCACAGGGCCGGCGGAATGGCGGGGTCCTCCCGATCCCGGGGCAGTGCGCCGTCATGCCGCGCGGCGTAGTCCCACAAAGCGTCCCGCAAGCGCTCCAGCGCCAGGCGTCGTCCAGACTCGAGCCAGGCGGCGGGTGCGCGTTCCGGCGTTGCCAGGCGATGCGTGGCCCCGGTGCGCATCCAGGCGCCGGGCGTCATCAACTCGCGCGCGCCTGCGATCAGGCTCAACGCCACATGTACGAACAGTCCGGACACCACCAGCACCGCGACCGCCTGCAGGTAGCGCAATCGCGGCATCCAGGCAAACTCACGCGCCAGCACATTCCAGGCCCAGCGCAGCAGCAGCGCGCTGAGGGCGAAGGCGAGCAGGAAAAACGAAATGGCATCAAGACGCGCCTCCGCCACCTCTGTCAGGGAAAAACTCGGCATGCCTGCCCGCACCGCGCCGGGCAAAAGCCCAAGGCAGAAAAAGACCTCAAAAAGCCAGCGCCGATGAGTTCGCATGTCTGGCAGTTTACCCGGTCGCGGCCCTCATTGGCAAACAACTTCTGAGCGGTCATTTTCTAGTGAAATCAAGATATGACGATAGTGTGTCTGCAATCCATCTGCATATTTGGTTTCAGTCGTTTTTCCCAAAAATGGATTGCCGGCCGCTTGCTCGAACAATAGGCTGAAACCAGCAGCCATGAAAATACATCCATCTTCTCTCGGTTTTCTCCTGGTCTTGGCCTGTTGCTCGTTGGCAGGGGCCGACGCCGAGCTTGATCGTTTGAGAGTGTCTTATGAAGGGGCCGTCGAGCGAGCGGTCGCGCCCTTGCGGGAGACCTACAAGCAGGAACTGCTCAAGCTCATGGACCGCCATACGCGCGCCGGAAATCTGGACGCGGCGCTGGAGGTCAGGCGGGAATTGCAAGACCTCACGGGCGAGGCATTTGAGCAGCCTGGAGATGGATCATCCGCCATTGGTGAGCGACCAGGAAAAGAGGTGGAAACCTACTTTGTGGACAAGACTTGGCGGACGCCAACGGGAACGAACTTCACATTCAACAAGGATGGCAAAGGGGCGCGTCAGTTCGGCAATGACCTGACCGCCTTCCGCTGGAAACTGCGCGGCAAGGATACGGTCGAGGTGACCGGCCCAGCCAAGGTGGGTGACAAGGAGACGACTTGGTATTTCCGCTTTTTCTCACCGGATGAGGCCTACTACGGCAACAGCCGGGAGGCGGCCCAAACACGGTTGGAGTTGAAAAAATAATCCTGATTAGCGCCGCAAGCCGATTCACATCCAGATCAAGGGAGCCTCATCTTATGAAACCGACACTTCATTTCCAAGTCATGACGGCCGCTTGCATCGTCGCCGTTGCCATGACGGGCGGGGCAGCGGGAGAGGACAAGGAATTGGCAGCCTTGCGCACACGCTACCAAGCCGCCGTGGAATCGGCGACCACTCCCCTTCGGAACAAATATCTGGTCGAGCTTGAAGAGATGAAGAAGCGCGCGTTGGAGCGGAAGGACCTGGACGCGGCCGTGAAAGTTGACGAGGAGATCAAGCTGATCAAACCAGCGCCGCAGCCCGGGCAAATCCGCTCCGCAGATGATTTATCGCGCTATCTCGCCGACAGCACCTGGTCGTGGGGACGTTCGGAGAGCGATGCCGTCAGCCGTCTCACTTTTCGCAGAGACGGCACCTGCGTCATCAACAAGGATGCTCCGGTTTCGTGGTCGGTGGTGGATGAAAAGACGGTCAAAATGGGTGACAGCTCCATGTTGAAATTCAACGCCAACCATCAAAGGTTCACCGCTGACACGCCGTTGGGAAAACGCGCCGGGAAGAAACTCTGAACATCGGTCCACTATTAGAGTTGGCGAAGTGGTTGTCTATCGTCACGGATGCTGCTAGACTCCAGGCATGCAACCGCGACCCGTCATCAATCTGGACGAACCCATCGGCAAGATCGTGGGACGGCGCGGGCCTCCGGTGCGACCGGCGGGGCTTCAGGAGACCCTCAATCAGGTCTTTGCCAGCCAGGGACATTTTCTCTGCCCCAAGGGCGTTTTCCGCTTCAAAACCCACGCCGAGGCCAATCTATGGAGACAGAAAATGATGCGTCCCATGAAGGCGAATTGAGTTCGCGCGCACCGACCGAGGACGACTTGGTCAACTTGTGCCGGTCTCTCAATCAACTCGGCGCCCGCTACATCATCGTCGGCGGTTTCGCGGTCATGTATTCCGGCTATGCGCGCACGACGACGGATGTGGACCTTTTGATGTCTGTGGATCCTGAAAATGAAAGCATGGTCTATCAGGGTCTCGCGACACTGCCGGACAAGGCGGTTCTCGAACTCAAACCCGGCGAGGTTTCCGAGTACACTGTCGTGCGAGTGGCGGATGAAATCACGGTCGATCTCATGAAATCCGCCTCTGGCATTGAGTATGAGGAGGCAGCCAAGGAAATGGTGCTGCGTCGAGTCCAGGATGTGGACATTCCCTTCGCCTCGCCGCGCCTGCTGTGGCGGATGAAGAAGAACACGCATCGGGAGAAAGACATTCCCGACCTGCTTTTTCTGCGACAGCATTACCCTGAGGTGGTGGAGGAATGATGCGTGGGCGGGTGTCAAGTCGTCCAGATAACGCGGCTATGCCGTTTTGATGAATGGGTTGCCAGCGGGGGCGTTGGCAACAGCACGCGAGGGCGCGTGCGCTCCCCGATACCCGAATGCGCGAACACACCCTCCCCAATTTCCCCCTCTCGCTTTGGCAAGCGCGCCTACAGCATCGCTTTCAGCACATGCCCATGAACGTCGGTGAGGCGGCGGTCGATGCTGTTGTGGCGCACGGTCAATTTTTCGTGATTGATGCCGAGCTGGTGTAGAATCGTGGCGTGGATGTCATAGACGCTGGTGGCATTGCTTGGGTCCTGCGGGCGGAAGCCCCATTCGTCGCTCTCGCCATAGGTGCCGCCCTGGATGCCGCCGCCGCAGAGCCAGTTGGTGAAGACGAAAGGATTGTGGTCGCGGCCCTTGCTGCCCTGGGAGCAGGGCATGCGGCCGAACTCGGTGGTCCAGAGGATGAGGGTGTCCTCCAGCAGGCCGCGCTGTTTGAGGTCATTGATCAGTGCCGCGGTACCGCGCGCCATGCCGAGGGAGAGCGGTTCGTGGTCGCGCTTCACGTCCTCGTGGCTGTCCCAGTTGCGGCGCGGGTGGCCGTTGTCGTTGCCGCTCCAGATCTGCACGAAACGCACGCCGCGCTCCAGCAGGCGGCGGGCGACGAGGCACTTGCGCCCGAAGAACTCGGTCTCGGCTTTGATGTTGATGATGGAGTCATCGACGCCGGGGCCTTCGGGAGCGAGGCCGTAGAGGTCTTTGATGTGTTGCGGCTCTGTGGAGACATCGAGCGCGTCGGTGGCGCTGAGCTGCATGGCGGCGGCCAGCTCGTAGCTGCGCACGCGGGCGAGCAGGCGGTCATCACCGGGGCGAGATTGCGCGTGGGCGGTGTTCAGTTTTGACAGCACATGCAGGCCGGCGCGGTCGGAGTCAGGCGTGATGAACCCGCTCGGCGGCGGCAACAGGTCGGCGATGGGTTCCGCATTGCCGGGGCGGATGACGGTGCCCTGGTGCTGAGCAGGGAGGAAAGCGCTGGCCCAGTTTTTGGCGCCGTTCGAGGCAAAGCCGCGATGGTCCGGCAACACGACGAAGGAGGGCAGGTTGTCGCTCTCGCTGCCGAGCGCGTAACTGACCCAGGAACCCGCGCTGGGGAAACCGGGCAGTTGGAAGCCGGTGGTTTGCAACAGCGTGCCCTGGCTGTGCACGCCGGTCTTGCCGACGACGTTGTGGACGAAGGCGATCTCATCGACCACATCACCGAGCGGCGCGACGATCCCGCTGAGCCTCTTGCCGGATTGGCCGTAGGGCTTGAAGGCCCAAGGGCTGGCGAAGCAGGCGCCGGGGGTGCTTTGAAAGAGCTCCACTTTCTCACCGGGGTCCCACGGATCACCGTCTTTTTTCGTGAGCAGCGGTTTGTGGTCCCACATATCGACATGACTGGCCGCGCCGGCCATGAAGAGCTGGATCACACGTTTGGCCTTCGGCGGATGATGCAGTCCGCCGGGCAGCACGCCGGGCGCGGCGGAAGCGGAGTCGCGCAGCAGCAGGTCGGTGAGCGCGAGGCCGGTGAAGGAGGAGAGGAGATGGCGACGGTTCATGACGTCAATCCAAATAGACGAAGGCGTTGAGGTTAAAGAGGACTCTGGCCAGAGCGGCGGGGCCGTGGGTTTGGAGGTGGGCGGTGAGGGCGGTGCGCTCTTCAACAGTCGGCGTACGGGCGAGAACGGTTCGGAAGGCGGCGGTGACGGGGTCTTTTTCTTTGGCGAGGCGCTGGCCGAAGGTGTCGCTCATGGCTTCGACGAGGCGGTTGTTCCATTGGGCGAGCGCTTGCAGGGCGGTGGTGGATTCGTCGCGCTGAGGAACGCTTTGGGAAGGGTCGGCGCAGTCGAGGCTGGTGAGGAAGGGCTGGGGCTGGCTGCGCACAATGAAGCGATAAATACTGCGGCGGTGAGAGGCGGGGTCGTTGGGGTTGTGCAGGTGGTATTGGTAGTGCGGGGAGTGCTGGGGTTTTTCAATGACGAAGTCCTGGAAGCTGGGGCCGCCGCGCGCGTCGAGTTGGAGGGCGCCGCTGACGGCGAGCAGGCTGTCGCGAAATTCCTCGGCGCTGAGACGGCGGCGATTGGCACGCCAGAGGTAGGCGTTGTTGGCGTCGATGGCGGCGTTGGCTTCGTGATGGGTGCTGGCGCGGCGGTAGGCGCGGCTGGTGACGAGCAGGCGGACGATGTTTTTGAGTGAGTGCTGTGGGTCATCGCGCAAGGTGGCGGCGAGGTGGTCGAGCAACTCGGGGTGGGTGGGTTCCATGCCCATGCGGCCAAAGTCATTGGGGCTGCCGACGAGGCCCTGGCCGAAGGTCCACAGCCAGAGACGATTGACGATGCTGCGCCAGAACAACGGGTTGTCACGCGCGGTGATGGCTTTGGCCAGCTCGGCGCGGGCAGCGGACTCGGGGGCCTCGGGCGCCAGGGTGAAATGCTCAGGCGCGCCGGGCCAGAGCGGTGGCAAACCCGGCTGCATGAGGTCGCCGGGGGCGCGGATGTCGCCCCGGTTCAGGAGCCGGATTTCGCGCGGTTTGCCGGCGGTGGCGATGAAGCGGCCCTGCGCGGTGAAGTCGGTTGAGGCGGCATAGACGAGTTCGCCTTTGGGGTAGGCGGCGAGCTTGGGGTTGAGGTCGGCGAGTTGTTTTTCAATCTCGGCAAGGCGGGCGTCGCGTTTCGGGTCGGCGAGTTCTTTTTCAATGGCGGTTTTTTGCGCTTCAAGCTCGCGCATTTCGACGAGCGCGGCGGGGACGCCGACTTCGCGGTGGTAGATGCCGTCGGTGAGGTTGGCGCGGCCCCAGCGCGGGGCGGCTTCGATGCTGTCGAGCGCGGTGACAGTGGCGCCTGCGGCGAGGTTTTCCTGGTTTTCACCGCCGATGGCCTGGACTTCCCCGAGGGCGAAGATGAAGTCGTTTTTGCGCGGGGCGAGCCGGGTGGCGGTGACGCGGATGAAGCGGACGGGTTCGCGCCCGATGTCGAGGATGATGTCGTTATGGAGGGGATTGGGCTGGTCGGCAGCGATGGCGTCATGAATGAGGCGGACGGTGGTTTTGAAGTCGGCATCATTGCTGACTTCGACCTTGTAGCGCGGAGGAAAGCCGAAACCGGCGCCGATGCTGTTATAGTCGTCGTAGGCGGGGATGAGGCGGACTTGCTCGACGCCTTGCGGTTTGCCGAGGTCCACCTGCACCCACTTTTCGGTCTCTTGTGTTTTGGAAATATGACTGTGCCAGCCGTATTGCGGGCGCAGAGGGGAGCCGTGCTTTTGCTTCAGCTCGGCGAGGCGGCGCTCAATACCGGAGGTGCGGGCGCCGAGGGAGCGTTTGGCGTCGGTGGTGAGTTTCGTTTGCTCGGTTTTGAGGGCGTTGATCTGGGCGAGCAGCGTGTTGCGCTCTTTTTCTTTCTCAGGGGGCAGACCGGTAAAGACGCGGTCGGCACGGTCCACGGCGGCGAAGACGGCGTGCAGGCGGTAATAATCCGTCATGGTGACAGGGTCGAATTTGTGATGGTGACACTGGGCACACTGGACGGTGGCGCTGGCAAAGATGTTGAAGACGGCGGAGACCATTTCATCGCGGTCGAGGTGCTTGGCGATGCGGCCATCTTCTTTGTCCTCACCCACCTCGGTGTGGGCAATGAGATCCCAGGGGCCGGCGGCGAGAAAGCCGAGGCCGAGAATGCCGTCGGGGGAGCCGGGGAAAAGAGCGTCGCCTGCGATCTGCTCCTGCACGAAGCGGTCATAGGGTTTGTCGGCGTTGAGGCTGCGGATGACGTAATCACGGTAGGGCCAGGCGTTCATGCGCGGCTTGTCCTTGTCGTAGCCGTGCGTCTCGGCGTAGCGAGCGAGGTCGAGCCAGTGCTGGCCCCATTTTTCGCCGAAGGCGGAGGAGGCGAGCAAGTGGTCCACGAGGGAGTCAATGTCCAAATTTGAAGCTCGAAATTCGAAATTGTGAGCGCTTGGGGGAAGGCCGGTGAGGTCGTAGCTGAGGCGGCGAATGAGGGTGGCGGGATCGGCTTCGGGGACGGGCGTGAGGCCATTTTCCGCGAGCTTGGCTTCGATGAAAAAATCCACGGGGTTGCTGGTTCGAGCTTCGATTTTCGATTTTTGAATTTCCCGCAAACTCCACCAATCGAGATCACGAGCCGGTTTGTCCGCGAGCACGCGCCCTTCAAGCCAGTGGGCGCCCGATTGCACCCATTGGCGCAGAGTTTCGACCTGGGCGGCGGTGAGGGGTTTTTCTTTTTTGGGCATGTCCGGCTCGGGGCCGGAGACTTGCACGATAAGGAGGCTGGTGTCAGGGTTGCCGGGCACGAGGTGCTCCAAGACAGCTTCGCGGGTGTCGAGCCGGACATCGCCTTTAGCGTTGGCGGCATCGTGACAGGAGAGGCAGCGGGCTTCGAGGATGGGGGCCACGTCGCGCTCGAAGTCAGGCGCTCCCAGGAGGGGACTTGCGGCGAGGAACAGCTGGGCGTGGCGCATCATCACTGAAACGCATAACGTGACTCAGCGCGACGTTTCATCGACGGGTAAGGCTTGTTTTGAAGGATGCGGGGGGCGACCCGCGTCATAAGACCTCAACATCATGAGCCAGCCCAGCATCCTCACCACCACTGTCGGTTCCTATCCCGTGCCGGACTGGCTCAGCGCGCTGCCGAGCGCGCAGGCTTTGGAGGATGCGACGCGCACGGTCTTCGCGCTGCAACGTCAGGCGGGCATTGATTTGCCGACGGACGGGGAGTTGTATCGATTCGACGTCAATCATCCCGACACGAACGGCATGATCGAGTTTTTCGTGCATCGCTTGGGTGGCATGGACGCGCGGGTGGGGCGGGCGGAAACGGCGGCGTTTCGAGCGCGGCAGGAGATGGCGTTTCGTTCGCGTCCGGCGGCGGTGGTGCGTGGGCCGGTCACTGAGGGCGTGCTCAACCTGCCGGAGGATTGCGCGCGCGCGGCGCGGGTGGCGGGCGGGCCATTCAAGTTCACGCTGACCAGTCCCTACATGCTGGCCCGTACCCTTTTGGACGAGCATTACCACGATTTTGAGGCGCTCAACATGGCGTTGGCGGATGCGCTGGCCGCGCAGGCGGCGGCGCTGGAGTGCGATTGCGTGCAGGTGGACGAAGCAAACATCCCCGGCAATCCCGCCGACGGACCGCTGGCGGCGCGCGGCATCAATCGCGTGCTCGACGCGGTGCGCGGACAGAAGGCGGTGCATTTTTGCTTTGGCAACTACGGCGGGCAGACGGTACAAACAGGAACCTGGGCGGCGCTGGTGTCGTTTTTGAACAGCCTGCGCGCGGACCATCTGGTGCTGGAACTGGCGCATCGTCCGGCGGCGGATCTCGACGCGCTGGCGGAGCTGGACCCGCGCATCGGGGTCGGCATCGGCGTGGTGGACATCAAGGTGAACCACATCGAGACAGCGGATGAAATCGCGGCGCGCATTGAACGGGCGGAGAAAAAACTCGGCGCGGGCAGGGTCAAGTTTGTGCATCCCGACTGCGGTTTCTGGATGCTGAAACGCGGCATCGCGGATCGCAAGATCGAGGCGTTGGCGCGGGGCCGGGATTTGTATCTGGGGCGGTGAAGGGTGATGGAGGTCAAAAGTCACGGGGTCAAGTGGTCAAGGGCACGGGGATTGACGGGGGGCGTGGGAGCGCTCATGCTGGGGGCGTGGCAGATTTCATTACCCTCGACGATTTGACGAACTGGGAGACCACCGGCACGCGTTTTGCACCGCCGGCGCGGCTGGCGGTGATTGGCGATCCGGTCGGGCACTCGCGTTCGCCGCAGATGCACAATCCGGCGCTGACCGCCTGCGGGATTGAGGCGCAGTACATTCGTGTGCAAGTGCCGGCAGGAAGGGTGGCGGAGGCGTTTGGACGGTTTCGCGACGCAGGCTTCATCGGTGTCAACATCACCATCCCGCACAAATTTGAGGCGCTGGCGGCAGTCGATCACGCGGACGCGCTGGCCCAACAGTTGGGCGCGGTGAACACGCTGGCGATCCGCGGGGGAGATATGTTTGGTTACAACACGGACGGGCCCGGATTTTTGCGCAGCGTGCGCGCCGCTTTCAATGCCGACCTGCGCGATCTGCGTGTGCTCATCCTTGGTGCCGGGGGCGGTGCCGGACGCGCGGTGGCGGTGCAATGCGCGCTGGAGGGTTGCTGGCGACTGGTGCTGATGAACCGCACTGCGGAGAAGGCCGCCACGCTGGCGCGGGAACTGCGCGCTCTGCCGCGGGTGCCGTGTCCGGTGAAGGACATCAGCGCGCTGCCTTGGGAGGACGCGCGTCTGCGCGCCGAGCTGGACAACATCGATCTCATCGTCAACGCCACCTCGCTCGGCATGAAACCGGGCGACGCCCATCTGGTGCCGCCGGGCGCGCTGCGTCCGCATCACTTCGTGCTGGACATGGTCTATCGCCCCGACGGCAGTCCGACACCACTGGTGGCGCACGCGCGCCAGGCTGGCGCTAAATCGACCGACGGCCTGACCTTGCTGTTGCACCAGGGTGCGCTGTCGTTTGAGCACTGGTTTCAGCGCGAGGCACCGCTGGAGGCGATGCGACAAGGATTGCTGCAAAATTGACGCAGCATGGTGCACGGAGAGGGATTCGAACCCCCGACCAACTCGGTGTAAACGAGCCGCTCTACCACTGAGCTATCCATGCGCGCTGTGGATCGGGTTGTAATGAAGCATGTGCCCTCGTTCCTGTCCATCCGTGGATTACAAAATCCGAGGCTGAAGGCGTCGCTTTCCACAGGGTGTTGAGGAGGGATAACCGGTCCCATTGCGGCTGGCGTCGAACCGCTATCAATGTCAACTATGTTGCAGACACACAGTTTACATCCCTTGATTTTGCAGGGTTTGGGGGCTGGGAAAGTTGTTTTTGGCGGGTGATTCCCATCTTGTCCGGCGCTTTCAGGGCGGCGCTGGGGCGCTGGAGCCGCATGCCTTAAAACGTCCCTGCCGCTTTGCGGCCAGCCCAGAAAATGCCGAGCAGCAGGATCAAAAAGCCGGCCCAGGCGGGGTGCGCCCAGAGCAGCAGGCGGTGCTCGAGGGGTTCCGGCTCGGGGAGCTGGCGCACGGCCTCAAGCACGGCCTCGGGATGGATCTCGCGAATCAAGGCGCCGCGCGTGAGCTGGGCGATCTCGGAGAGAATATCAGCGCGGATGGGCTGTCCGCGCTTCTCTTTCGACGTGCCCTGCACGGAGATGACGGTGTCCAGCGCCTCGCCGGCATCGGCGCTGGTGAGTCGGATTTGATGGTCGCCGGGTTCGGTGGGGATGAAACTGCCGGAGAACAATCCCCAGGCTTCCTCGCCAGCGGAGGTGAGGCGCAGGCTGGCGGTCTTGCCGGAGGGCGCGGCGATCTGGGCGACGACGACGCCGTCCCGCAACGGCTCACCCGACTGCGCGATGACGTTGGCGTTCAGCGTCACGCTGCCGCCGGTGCGCGGCCGGTCGGGTGCGTAGAAGAGGCGGATTTTTTCGCCGCGCGCCATGTTGCGCTGGTAGGCCATCCAGCGCACCACCTGACCCCAGAAGCGGTAGTGGTACTTGTCCTCGACACCGCGCCGCCAGCGCCAGGCGCCATCCGCGCCCATGTAAAGGATTTTGCCGGCGCCGAAGGTCTTGGTAACGATGAGCGGCACGCGGCCGTAGCGGTTCGATTCGGTGCCGTGGGTGGCCAGCACCTCGCTGCCAGCCTTGGCGCGCAAGGCGGGTCCGTACCATTGGAAGCCGGGCAGCGCGGACCAGACACGGGCGCTGGCTTCGTCACTGTCTTCGAGCTTGGTGAGCAGGCTGCGCGTGCCGGCCTCGGTGAGCACGAAGCGCCCCGGCGATTCCGAGCCGAAGCCGCGCGGCTGCGCGTCGTCCCAGATGACGGGCAGCAACTCTTCGAGCGGCGTTTCCCAGAGCGTGGCGGCGGAGCCGCGCAGACCGGGCAGAAAGACGAGGCCGGTGGCTTGGTCGCGCACGAGCTTGTGCAACAGGCCGCACTGCTCGACGCTGAGCTGGTCCGGCGCCAAACCGACATCGCCAAGAAAAACGACATCGTAGCGGGTGAGGTCTTCCTCCTTTGGGAAGGCGGGCAAGTAACCTCGCCCCGCGCCCATCTGGCCGAGCTCGGGGTGGAAGAGCAAAGTGTTGACCTCGACGCCCGGGTCGCGCTCCAGGGCGTTGCGCAGGTAGCGATACTCCCAGCGCGGGAAGCTTTCAATCACAAGCACGCGGAGCTGCTCCTTGCGCACATCGAGTGGCGCTTCGATCTCGTTGTTGGCGAGGTTGCTCTCGCCGCCGGTGGCGGGCACTGTCAATTTCAACCGCACCTGCCCCGGCTCCTGCGGCCGCCACACCAACGCGTCCTGGAGGCGAGCCATGGCGGGCAACGTGACCTCGTGCGTGATGAGCTCGCCGGTGGTGGAGACGGTCATTTCGAGCAGCACGGTTTCATCGCGCGGCAAGGCGCTTTCCAAAGTGAAAGGGATGCGCAGCGGCTTGCCGGCGACGGCAAAAGCGGGCACGTCAAAGCCGGCGAGCTCGACATCGGGCTGACGGGTCTCCGAACCGACTGGCACGGCGAGCACGGGGATGTTTCTCATGCGCAGTCGAGTGGCGGCGGCAGCGGGTGGCACGCCGGTGTTGCGGTCGCCATCCGAAAGCAGGACGACGGCCGCCAGACGCGGCTGCGCCTCGGCCAGGGTGGCGAGAGCGGCGTTGAGGTCGGTGGCCTCCTCGGGCGGCTCCTCGGTGGAGGAGAAGGGTTCTTTGAGGATGTCAAAACGCTCGCGCAACAGCTCCCACAGCGCGTCCTCAAGCAGCGGTTTCACCGCCTCAGCGCGCGAGAGCGGCGCGCTCGGGCTGGCGCCCTCAACATCACGCGTCTCCATGCTGTCGGAGACATCGTGGAGCAGGGCCAGCACAGGTTTGGCCTCCGGCAGAAACACCCGCCGCCATTCCGGCTGCAACAACGTGAGCGCCAGTCCCGCGGCGATGAGCACGCGCAAGCCTTCCAGCAGCACCGTCGTCCGCCGCCAGCCGGAGCGCGCGCAGGCGAGTCCGGCGAGCACCAGGATGAGGAGCACAAAACCCGCGCCCACCGCGATCGACCACGGCGCGGCGTTGAAGACCAGGGAATCGGCGCTCGGGGTCATGTTTGCGGGATGGTTTGGAGCGGGGCGGCGGCGCGTTTTCCCGGCAGGCAAAGCAGTGCCTCGATCAGCAGGGCCGCGGCCATGAACAGGAGGAAGGTGCGCCAGACTTCGGAGGCGAGGCTGCGGTTGTCAGTGACGGTGTCCTCGATGTAGCGGGCGTCGAGACCGGCGAACAGTTCCTCCACGGCGGCGCGGCCCAGCGTGGCGGTTTGGTCCTCGGCGGCGGGCCGGTTGAGCGCGGTCCATTGCGTGTCGGTTTCGCTTTCACCGCGCCGAAAAACACCGCTGCGCAAGGTGCGCTCGGCGGCGCTCAGGCCGGGTTCGGTCTCGCTGCTGACGGAGGTCCATGCGGCGGGGTCGGCGCCGAGCGCGGCGGGGGCGGCATCGCGGGCGCGGGCGTTGCCGAGCGCTCCCGCGCCGGCGTTGAGGGCGCGATGCAGCAGGGCAAACTGCGTCACGCCATCGCGTGCAAGACTGGAGGCGCTGGAGCCGGGCAGGGTGCCGAGGAACCAGACATGCGGCGCATTTTCCAAGGCGCTGCGCACCAACAGCGGCTGCCCGCCCTCGAGTCGCGCCAGCAGCACCCCGCCGCCAGCAATGGGCGCATGCCGGACGAGGTCCAACTCACCCACGGGCAGCGCGCTGCCGGCCTGGGTGTTGGCGAGCAGATCGGAATCGGCGCGCCACCACTCGACACGCGGTCTTTCCTCTCCTTGCGCCGTCACCCAATCCTGCCAGTGCAGGCCGGCAAAGGGCGCGGTGTCAGGGCTTTCCGGCGGCAGAAACAGCAGGGCGCGCCCGGCAGCGGCGTGGTCGCTGAGCTGCGCGTGCAGCAAATCTTCCGGCTTGGGAATCGGCGCCTGCCAGACGATCAGCGCGCTGTTTTCCCAGTCGATCTCCGCCGCGCGTTCCGGCGGCAGCACTTCGCAGGCGTAGGCGCGGGTGGCATCGAGCCGGGCGGAAAGCGCGGCGCGCAGGGGGCGGGCGACATCGTCATCGGCGGTGACGACGACGCTGCGCAGCGGCGCGGGCTCGCCGAACACGAAGGCGGCGCGGTTGTCGGCAGGGTTGCTGTCGGCGGGCAGTTCGATGAGGCCCCAGCCGGTTTTCGTGGTTTGATCGAGCGGGATGCCCTGGCCTTGCAGCACGAGTTCCTTTTCTTTGAGAGTGACGTTCAAGGTGCTGCTGACGCCGTTGAGGGTGACGCGCAGGGGAATGTCGAGCGGGGTGTCGGGCGGCCCCCCGGCGCGGGTGACGCGCAGGTCGAGCAGCAACTCCGCCTGGCCGCTGGCACCGCCGCGCCTGGTCGCGCGCTCGACTCGCAGCGCGAGATTGTCCGCGGCGGGTTCGGGGTAGCTGAGCAGGTGAAAACGCACGCCTTGCAAAGCGGCAAACCCGGCCCGCAGCGCCTCCCACCGTCCGCCGGCGGCATCCCAATCGTTTTGCCGCAGGTCGCTGAGCAACCAGACATCGGTGCGGCCAGTTTGGTTGGCGGTGATGTGGTCGAGCGCAGCCTGCAACAGCGCGGGGATGTCGGCGCTGGTGGCGGTGCCGCCAAGGGTGGGCAGCGCGCGCAGGGCGTCGGCGTCCGCCACCTCCTGAGGAGAGAGCAAGGCGCTTTCGATCACCACGAGACGCGAGCGCGTGCCGTAGGCTTCGTCGATGGCGCTGGCCAGGTTGGCGAGTCCGACGGCGCGTTTGGAGAGGCCGGTGGCAAGGTTCTGCTGCTCCATGCTGGCGCTGCGGTCGATGAGCAGCAGCACCGTGTCGGGCGCGCCGCCGGTGAGACCGAGCAGTCCGCCGGCGAGCGGACGGCCCGCCATCAAGATGAGCGCGGCGACAGCGAGCACGCGCAGGGCGAGGATCAAATACTGGCGCAACCGCGACAGACCCTGGTTCATGCGTTGCGCGGCGCGCAGGAACATCATCGCCGCCCAGCGCACCGCGCGCCGGCGATGCAGGTGGATCAAATGGATGATCACCGGCAGCAGCGCGAGCGGAAGCGCGACGAGCAGAATGGGCTGCAAAAAACTCATGAACTCAGCATCTGAATCTGACCCCATCATCGGGACTGAAACACCACCCCGCAAGAGCGAAGCTGGCGGACTTGACCGCATCAAGCGTATGATGGGAAGCAAAAACGCATTCATGTCTGCCAGCGAACTCATCGAGGTGCGGCACCGGCGCGGCCTGTGGCTGCCGGAGGTGGACCTGTGGCTCGATCCGCCGTTTGGCGCGGCGCGCGCTTTTGTCTCTCATGCGCACTCGGACCATGTGGCGCGGCATGGCGTCACTTTCTGTTCGGCGCTGACCGGCCTGCTGATGCGGGAGCGCTTCGGCGCGAAGCCGGGCGCGGAATTTCGCGAGATGGCTTGGCGGCAGCCGGTGGCGTGGGAGGGCTGGGAACTGCGGCTGCTGCCGGCGGGGCACATTGCCGGCTCGGCGATGCTGCATCTGACCCGCCTGCGCGATGGGGCGACGCTGCTTTACACCGGCGATTTTAAACTGCGCCAGGGACTCAGTTCAACGCCATGCGAGCTGCTGCGCGCGGACACGCTGATCATGGAGACCACCTTTGGTCTGCCAGAGTATGCGTTTCCGCCGGCGGCGGAGGTGGTGAGACAAGTGCTGCAATGGACGCGCGAAACTTTGGAGGATGGCGGCATTCCGGTGCTGCTCGGTTACTCGCTCGGCAAGGCGCAGGAAATCCTGTGCGCGCTGGCCGGACTCGGCGCGCCGGTGATGCTGCACAGCGAGGTCATGAAGATGACGGAGTTGCTGAGAACCACGCTGGGTCCGCTGCCGGAAATCAAACTCTTCGACGCGTCGAACGCGGCGGGGCATGTGCTGGTCTTTCCACCGGGCGCGGCGCGCTCGTTGGCGTTGCGAAAATTGAAAGTCTGCCGCACGGCGATACTCTCGGGCTGGGCCTTGCAAACCGGCGCGCGTTACCGCTACCAGGTGGACGCGGCGTTTCCGTTGAGCGATCACGCCGATCATCCCGAGTTGCTGCAAACGGTGGAGCGGGTGTCGCCTCGGCGGATTTGGCTGGTGCACGGTTACACGCGCGAGTTCGCGGCGGAACTGCGCCAGCGTGGTCACGATGCCTGGGCCATCGGCGTGGATGAGCAGTTGGAGATGGGGCTGGCGATGACGGCGCCGGTGGCATCTTCGCAGGACAAAAGGGAAAATGAATCTGAGACCGAGGTCGCTGCCGCGGACCATTTTTCCCGCTTCGCGATCACCGCGGAACACGCGGCGGCGGAGTCGTCGCGTTTGGCCAAGCGCGATCTTCTGGCCGAATGGCTGCGTGGTTTGGAGGGCGACAGTCTGGCGCTCGGCGCGCGTTACGCGGCGGGTTTGGTGTTTGATCCGGCGGACGCGCGCGGACCGTTGCAGGCAGGCTGGGCTTTGCTGCGGCGGGTGCTGACGGAACTCGCCGGATGCAGCGAGGCGGAATATCGCGCGCTCTCGCGCACGCAGGGGGACGCGGGACGCATGGCCTATCTGATGCTGTGTCGCCGGCAAGACGTGGCGGCTCGCGCGGAGATGCCGCTGACGGCGGTGGATGCCTTTTTCAACCAACTGCGGGCGGCGGTGGGCGGGGCGACGAAGGTGGCGTTGTTGAAGTCGCAGCTCGCCCGCATGAGCGCGCGCGATGGCAGTTGGCTGGTGCGCTTGATGACCGGGGAACTGCGTATGGGCTCACGCGAAGGCTTGATCGATGAAGCCGTGGCGCGCGCGTTTGAGCAGCCGGTGGAGGCGGTGCGGGAAGCGGTCATGCTCGGTGGCGATCCGGGACGCGCGGCGCTGCTGGCCCGCGCCGGCCAACTCGGCGAGGCGCGGGCGCGTTTGTTCGTGCCGGTGAAAGTGATGCTGGCCAGTCCGGAGGAGACGGCGCAGGCCATTTGGGAGCGCCTGAGCGAGCCAAACGCGGGAGCGCTTTGGCTGGAGGACAAGTTCGACGGCATCCGCGCGCAGGCGCATCGCGAGGCGGGACGGGTGGAGATTTACACGCGCGATTTGAAACCGGTGGCGTCGCAGTTTCCCGAGATCGCGGCAGCGCTCAGCGCGCTCGACGCTGACGTGATGCTCGATGGCGAGATCATCGCGCACGCCGAGGACCAGAAGCTTTCGTTCTTTGATCTGCAAAAACGCCTGGGCCGCCGCGATCAGCAGGATTTGTTTTTGCCGAGCGCGGTGAGCGTGCAGTTCGTGGTGTTTGATTTGTTGTGGATGAATGGCGAGTCGCTGTTGAAGCGGCCGCTGCGGGAGCGACGGGAACGTCTTGGGTCGTTGCGACTGCCGCCCGGGTTGAGGCTGCTGGAGGTGTTTCACGCTGATTCGCCGGCAGCGGTGGAGGCAGGATTTCTAGCGGCTCGCCGTCGCGGCAACGAGGGTCTCATCATCAAGGACCCGGCGAGTCCCTACAGTCCGGGGCGGCGCGGCAAAGCCTGGCTGAAACTCAAAAAGGCCTTTGCCACGCTCGACGTGGTGGTGGTCAAGGCCGAGCAGGGTCACGGCAAGCGCGCCCATGTGCTGAGCGACTACACCTTTGCTGTGCGCGATGAGGCTGACGATTCTTTGCGGGTGATCGGCAAGGCCTACAGCGGCCTCACGGACATCGAGATCGAGGAACTGACGCGGCATTTCGAGCAGACCACGCTGCGACAGAGAGGTCGCGTGCGCGATGTGGTGCCGGAGGTGGTGCTGGAGATCGCCTTCGATTCGATCCAGGCCAGCAGCCGTCACGACAGTGGCCTCGCCCTGCGTTTCCCGCGCATCAAAGCGATCCGCCGCGACAAGACCGCTGCGGAGATCGACACGCTGGCCTACGCGCGGCGGTTGGCGGGCGTGGAGGTTTGAGCAACTTGTCGCAAAAGGAGCGTGAAGTCGGCGTTTCAACGCCGCCAACATGAAATCAAGCCTGCTCATCGCTCTTCTCCTTGTCTGCGTGACCGCCTCCGCCGCCGACAAGCCGAACATCCTCATGATCGCCGTGGATGATTTGCGGCCGCAGTTGCGCTGCTATGGCGTCGAGCATGTCGTTTCGCCGAACCTGGACCGGCTCGCCGAAGGCGGTCTGCTTTTTGAGCGCGCCTACTGCATGGTGCCCACCTGCGGCGCCTCACGCGCCAGTTTGATGACCAGCATTCGGCCCTCGCCGAAGCGCTTTGTGACGCATCTGGCGGTCGCGGAAAAAGAGGCGCCCGGCATCACCACGCTCAACACGCATTTGAAAGCGAACGGCTATTACACCCTCTCCAACGGCAAAGTCTTCCACAACCCGGACGACAACGGCATCGGATGGTCCGAACCCGCCTGGCGACCTGGCCAACCCGCCACGGGCGCGCCTCCGCCCACGCCGAAAAAGAAGGGCGCCGGCAAGGGCAAGGCGAAGGGCGCGGGTGGCGGCCAGAACAAGGAGAGCGGATCACGCGGCCGGCCCTACGGCGTCTCCGATCTCAGCGATGACGAGCACGGTGACGGCCAGGTCGCGCTCAAGACCATTGCCGATCTCCGTCGCATGAAGGAGAGCGGCCAGCCGTTCTTCATTGCCGCCGGCTTTTTCAAACCGCACCTGCCTTTCATCTGCCCGCAAAAGTACTGGGACCTCTATCCCGGAGGCAGTCTCAAGCTGCCCGACAACTACCACGCGCCGCAGGATGCGCCCGAGGAATCCATCCACAACTCCGGCGAGTTGCGCGCCTACTCGGGCGTGCCGAAAACCGGACGCCTGCCGGACGAGATGGCACTGGAGCTCATCCGCGGCTACCACGCCTGCGTCAGCTTCACCGACGCGCAGATTGGCCGCATCCTCGATGAGCTGGACCGTCTCGATCTCGCCCAAAACACCATTGTCATCCTGTGGGGTGACCACGGCTGGAACCTTGCGGAGCACACCCTTTGGTGCAAACACAGTTGCTACGAGACTTCAATGCGGGTGCCGCTGCTGCTACGTGCGCCGGGACACAAAGGTGGCCTGCGCACGCGCGCGCTGACAGAGTTGATCGATGTTTATCCCACTCTTTGCGAACTGGCCGGTGTGCCGGTCCCCGCGCATGTGCAGGGCCGCAGCCTGGCCCCGCTCCTGGAAAATCCGAACCAGCCCTGGAAGACCGAGGCCATTGGCCGCTTCACCAACGGCGATACCATCCGCACCGACACGCATCGCTTCACCGAATACACCCGGCGCGACGCCCCGCCCGCCCGCATGTTGTACGATCATGATCTCGATCCAGGAGAGAACATCAACGTCAGCGAATTGAGCTCCAATGCCGACACTGTCTCCGAACTCGCTCGGCGACTGCGCGCGGGCAAGGGCAAGGACGGCTAAAGCGGGGTAAGCTGCCAGCTTGCCTTGCTGTTTGCAAGGGCAGCCGGGACGGTTGCGCGACCTCAATCCAGCGCGCAGCGGGTACGGACTTCCACTTTGCGCAGAACGCGCTCGCTGCCGTCGTCGCTGATGCGCACAAAACCGGGGCGCTGCGTTTTCGTCACCTGCGGTGGACCGGTGCCGGGTTCCGATTCGATCACCACGATGCGGCGGCGAAGATCGACATCCACGGGCGTTCCCGGCTCGATGTGCAGCTCGCTGATGCCATGCTGCAGCAGCACGTCCTCAAAGGAGGCCCTCAAGGTTCCAAGCTGCCCCTCCACTTCGGTGCCGGCGTAGCGCTCCCGAAGCGAGTCGATCAAATCCAGCCGCTTGATGATGTCCTGGGCGAACATCACCACCGTGGCCTCGTCGGTGTCCAGACCGCGCCGCAGCACCTCATGCTTTTCCTCCAACTCCGTCAACTGGCCGCGCAGCCGGGTCTCGATTTGCCGCCACTTGTCCGCCTCCGCCTTTTCTTTTTCGGCCTCGAGCGAAGCGGCTTGCTGTTGCGCAAGACGGGTTCGCGCGGCATCCAGTTGCTGCCCGGTCGTTGCCAGTTCCACCTGCAGCTGTTGCAGCCGTTCCAGGGCCTCGGCCGACTGTTCGTTGCGCGCCGTCCGCTCCATTTCCGCGTCTGCGTGCAGGCGCCGCAGTTCGTCGAGTCTTTGCTCCGCCTGCTGCTTTTCGGCGCTCAAGGATTCCAATTGCTGACTGCCGGTCTGAATCTGGCTAAGCAAGGGTTCCAGCGACCCGCGCAGGCTGTTTTGTTCCAGCGTCAACGCGGCGTGATCCGCGCGCAATGCTTGCAGCGACTCCTCAGCGCTTTGCTTTTGCGCGAGAACGGCGGCGTGTTCAACACGCAGTGTTTCAAGCGAGGCGTGCAGAGCCTCCGCCTGCTTCGCGAGTTCGCCGACCTGGGTGCTCAAACTTTCCCGCTCCTGCGCACGGTCGTGCAGCGACGTTTCAACGCCTTTCAGCTCGGCGTTTTTTTGTCCGACCAGCCTGGAGAGCACCTGAGCGCGTGACTCCTCGGTGCGGAGGCGGGCGTTGAGTTCACTCAAGAGCGCGCTCGCGCCTGCCGCCTCGTTTGCACGCGCCGCCAGCTCGTCTTGCCATTGACGGTTCCGCTCTTGCAGGCTTTGCAGCGCCTGCTCCCGTTCGGAAAATTGCGTTTCCAGCGCGGCGAGGTGTTTCCGCGCGACACTTTCCTCGGCTTCCGCAGCCGTTCTTGCGGCAAGCAGGGACGAGAGTGCGATCGCGGTCTCCTCGTGTTGTTTTTCGGTTTCGTCGCACTGCTGCCGCCGCTCGCTGACACGCTGGTCGAGCGCCGCGACTTCGGCGCGCAGGACGCGCAAAGAATTCTCGGCGCTCTGCAAATCCAGGCGCGCGCTGTCCAGTTTTGATTGGGTCGCGGCGAGTTCACTGCCCGCCCGCTCCTGCTCCTCCTTGAGAGTGGCGCAGTGACGCTCGCTCTCGCCGCGCGCGGTCTCCGCCTGCTCAAGTGCGTTCCTCTGCTCAGCCACGCGCGCCTCCAAATCGCGCATGGCAGCCTGCCGCTGTTCCATTTCCGCCTCTGCCTGCCTGCGCTCTTCCGCCAACTTTTCGCGTTGCCGCTCGATTTCCTCTTTTTCCTGGCGGGCTTGCGCGCGCGCCTGCTCGACCTCGGCATGAACGTGACGCAAACTCTCCTTCGCGCGTTCGACATTCTCCTGCGCCTTCTCAACCTCGCGCAGCAAGGACTCGCGTTTGCTTTCCAGGTTGGCCACCTCGCGGCTGGTGTCGTGCTGCTTGTCGCGGGCGGTTTTGAGCGCGGCGGCGGCTTCCGCTGATTCATCGCGCAGGCGCGCGAGTTCGGCGGCGGCCTCAAGAGCCTCTTTTTTGACCTTGTCCGTTTTTGACACCTCGGTGTCGAGGTGCTGGCGGCGTGCCTCCAGTTCCGCCTGCTCGCGGCGCAGGCGCTCGACGCGCGCGAAGGCGGCGACCTCGCTGCCCGTCATCTTCACACCGGTGAGCGAGGTGGGTTCGAGTCGGCCCGTCTCCTTGCGCGAGGCCGCCGGCTCCGCCAGCGGCACGGCCTCGGTGTCGCCGCGGCGGCCATTGGCGCGGCTGGGTTCGAGCGCGGAACCGCCGTTGGTTTTGCCGGCGTTCTCATCCGGCGCGGCACCGCGCGGAGGGCGCTCGCGGAAGCGCGCTCCCAACTCGCCGAACTTCAAGCGGTCGCCGCCCTTGATGCGCGAGCGCTCAACACGTTTGCCGTTGACGAAGGTGCCGTTGGAGGATTGCAGATCGACCAGCTCGTACCCTCCGTCCGGCTGGCGCAGAAACTCGGCGTGGTGCGCGGAGATGTAGGTGTTGTCGATGACGATGTCGTTGTCAGAGGCACGGCCCAGCTTGAGCCGGTCTTCGATCAAATCGAAGACGAACTCATTGCCATCATTGAGATTGAAGGCCAGGAAGGGCATGGGCGGCTGGTTGGATGCGCGCGCGTCCAACAAGAAGAATAAGTTTGGACAAACTTTGAATCAATCCTAATAAAGCAGGCGTCCGATCAAGCCGTCCCCTTGCGGCGGCGAACCTTTGCCGAATTTTCCCCGCATGATTCCCGCCGCGTTTCTGCTTCGCCCTCTGCAAATCTCCGCCTTGGCCCTGCTGCTGGCGCAATGCGCCGCCGCGCCGCCAGTGTCCGGCCCGGGACCCGCGCCTGCCGCCAATCTCACCCCGGCGCAGATGGAGCGCGTGGGACGCCGCATCTGGCAGAACGAATGCGCTGGCACTGTCGAGGGGCTGACCAGTTGGAACACAGGAGAAAACTTCGCCTCGCTCGGCATCGGTCATTTCATCTGGTATCCCGCCGGCAAGCGCGGGCCGTTCGAGGAGAGCTTCCCGCCGCTGGTGCGTTATTTGAATCAAACCGGCACTGCCACGCCGGCCTGGATGTCTGGCCCCTGTCCGTGGCCGGATCGGGCCGCGTTTTTGGCGGGCAAAAATGGGCCGCGCCAGCGCGAGTTGCGCGCCCTGCTCAGCGGCACCGTGCGCCAGCAGACCGAGTTCATCCGCATCCGCTCGCGCTCAGCACTGCCCAAAATGCTGGCCGCCGCCGGGCCGAACGCGGGCAAAGTAAGGCATCATTACGAGCTATTGTCGGCGACGCCGGAAGGCACCTTCGCATTGATCGACTACGTCAATTTCAAGGGCGAGGGCGTGGCGGCCAGCGAGCGCTACCAAGGCCAGGGCTGGGGTCTGCTGCAAGTTTTGGAAACGATGCAGGCGCGCGGACCAGCGGACGCGCCCGCCGCGTTCGCGGACGCCTCTGTGCAAGTGCTGACCCGGCGCGTGCGCAACGCGCCGCCTGATCGCAACGAGCAGCGCTGGCTGCCGGGCTGGCGCAACCGCTGCCTGACCTACAAACAACCGCTTTGAGTTCATGGCGGCTCCACAAGCATTGCAGTGCCCGTCCTGTTCCTCGCCCTTGCGGGAGGACTCGTTCGACGCCGCGGAGGGCCGGGTGAAATGCGCCTACTGCGGCGCCTTGATGCTGATGCCGGCGAGCGCGAACAGGCCCGCCGCTTTTCGCGAGCGACCACCGGTGCCTTTGCCCGAGCGCATGGACCTGCGCGTCACACCCCACGGCATCGAAATCACCCGCCGCTGGTTTCATGTCGCGGCGCTCTTCTTGATTCCGTTCTGCCTCATCTGGAACGGTTTCCTGGTGGTGTGGTACGCGATGGCCTTCAAGTCGGGGGCGCCGATGGTGTTCACTCTCTTCCCTCTCATTCATGTCGCGGTCGGCGTCGGACTCACCTACTGGACCGTGGCCTGCCTGATCAATCAAACTCGCATCACGGTGGAGCGCGGGGAGGTGGTCATCACCCACGGCCCGCTGCCCTGGTTCGGTTACCGGCGCGTGCCGGGCGTGATGATCGATCAAGTCTATGCCAAGTCCCACGTCACGCACGGCAAGAATGGACCGCGCACGGATTACCAGCTCTGGTATTTGAACACCGCTGGCCGCCACGAAAAACTGCACGCCAACAACCTGACCACCGAGCAGGCGCTCTACCTCGAGCAACAATTGGAAAAAGCCCTCGGCATCCAGGACCGCGCCGTGCCGGGGGAACTCCCGCGTTGAGAGTGGCGCAATTTATCTGGTGGCACGCTCGCACGCTCTTGAACAATCCTGTTCCAGCTCCGCCAGGATATGAGGCCCGAATCCCCTGGGTAAACCCACACCCCAAAAAACCGCGAAAAAGTGCCGGAGCAACCCCAGCAGACCTGTTTTATGGCAATGCGTTTCAACTAAGCTGCTATCCGAGTGCGGAGCGAGGCAGGCAGTGCACACACAAAACCACTAAATCTGGCTCTCCAGATCCTTGCTCAGAGCGCTCCCAGGGGCGGCGTGGGCGATGTAGTGCTGGGTGGTCCAGCGAAGGATAAATTGATTGCGCTGTGAGGCGGATTTTTGAGTGGGTCGGCTGGGCTTCTTGTAGTCGAAGGGGCTGATCGTGATGAGGCGGCCTTCCCCGTTGGGCTGCCGGAGTGATTCATCGAGGACGATGGGAAGATCGCGTGCGGGCACGAATATGAGGCGGGCTCCGCGGCGGGCCAGGATGGCCCGCACATCCTTTTCCACTGGTGTGTGAAATCCAGAGATGACGGTGGTACCCAGGTCACACTGGCGGCGCGCCCATTCGTAAGCCTTCAGCACGGCATCGCCAGGACACTCGCTGGAGCAGAAGAAGGCGGTGGCCGGTGGGTCAAGCAGTGCCGGTGGCCCCCAGAAATGGAAAGCGGGACGGGCGGCATCACCTTCCGCCATCTCCGCCCACGACTTCAGACCCCAGCACGGACCTCCGGCAAAGCTCGAAGCTTCATAGAGGAAGACACGGCCGCGTTCGACAAAAAAGAGGGCTTCTTGCTTGAATGCCCGCGTCAAAGCGATGCCGTCGTCCAGTTCGGCGATGATGCCAAAGCCGGGCTCCGTGTGCGAGAAATCAGAGGAGCCGCCGGTGACGGGAAAGTGCGGCCAGCCTTGTCGTTTGATAAGATCCCTCAGGGAGCCTGTCGCGGCGGCGTTGGCCTCTGGCGACGCGGTTTTGCCATCGGGATTGCAGGCTGTGACGATGCAGAAACTGTGGGGCAGGCCGCCCTGGGGCAGCTCGGCACGGAAACGGGCTTGGAAGTAGGCGGGGTTCATCGCTGGGGCAGTTGCGGCACCAGCCGTCCGTCGGGGGTTTCCACCAAGGTGGTGACGACAAGGTAAGGCTCTGGAGGGAAGCTTGGCAGAGTGCCTATGATCGTGGGGGTGCCGGTGGTCATGGAGATGCCTTGGAGCTTGGCAAAGTCCTGCTCCAGTTCCTGAAAGGCCGCATCCAAGACCTGGGACTGCAAGAGGTGAAAGTCACCGATGCCCACGCAGCCTTCCAGCGGCCCGAAGTCAGTGAGCGTGCGGATGGTTTTGGGGACGGCAAAAACGCTGGCGAGCAGGTAGTCGCTGGGCGCCAGAGCGGTGAGGGTGCGGCTGATGATAGCGTCGTCGGCCTCAAGCGCGTAGGCGCGCATGAAGAAGCGTTGGACCAAACCGGTCAGTTGGTCGGCAACAGGCCAGACATTGGCGACGAGTTCCATGAGGAGAAAGAGTGGAGGGTTCAATCCTCGCTGGCATCCTCTTCAGCGGAGCCCTCCCGCCCGAGACCGAGACGGTACTTGATGTCATAGTTCAGGATGAAATCGAGTTCCTCTTCCGTGAAGCCGTAATGCTGGGCGAGCACGGTGTCGATCTCGTCGATGATGGGTTTCGAGTTGCTGGCGTTGATCTCTGCATACTCAATCGTGTGCCCCTGCTTTGTTTGGATCGTCTTCGGAAATGCGTTCTTCTCAAGGTCTCGAATGAGTTTGTCGGCCAATGCACTCCAACTGAACGAATGACTTTGAGTAGATGGAAGACGCCAATCTCTCACCAGTTGATCGTTTACATGCTCGCAATCGCTAAATGCACTGTAGAACCAGTAGAGGCATGAGGAATTCAGAATGCAGCAAGCAGCAGCTACGGCTTCCTTCGATATAAAACCGATGTCCCGTCCATGTGGAGGAAGTATGGATTCACCATTGCGCCGGAACTTAGGCACTTTATGGCTGGCTTTCAGCCAGTAGCGGCATGCCTCCTGATAGTAGAGCCGATGATCAGACGGTTCGCGTGTCGTTATGTCAAGCGGTTGCTTTTGCTGTCTGAGCTTGCCAACGATTGAAGATTCCAAGCCAGTCGATAGTTTGCCAATCCGTGCATCATGAAGGCGGTGGTTGTGGCTCGTGAAAATCATGTTAGCCATCGCACACGGGCGCTCAGCGGTGTAAAAGCGACCGACATTAGAAGTCCACATCGAACGCATTTCAGCCGCAGGCATCGCAATCGCGATAACTACGGGCATTTCAACCCCATCGAAAAGCGACTCAGGGCGCCGAGGGAACGGAGCCACGATTAGTGAGAATTTATCCAGCAAGAGGTCTTGAACGACCGCCATTTTACCAGACGAAATCAGCGTTAGCTGAACGATCAATCCAATGAGTGTCCGAGCGCTGCCGAGTTTGACTGCTCTCTCGAATGTGATGCCGTAAAGATTCTTGCACCCCAAAGTGCGATAGCACCCGTCTAAAAGTGTGTACGGCACTTTGGTCTTAGAATAGACGATGTATGGAGGGTTGCCGATGATCACATCGAACCCGCCCTTGTTCATGATGCCGTAGAACTCAATGAACCAGTGGAAAGGCTGGTGCGACTTACGCCATTTGGAGAAGGCGGTGTCTGTCTTGAGGTGCTTCTTGTCGTAATCACTGGCGAGGAAGCGGTCGAGTTCGTCCCGCATGACTTCGAGCGTGCGCTGGAGGTTCTGCTTGGCGCTGCGGAAGGAGGCTGCGTCCAGCTTGGTGTTTTCCTGTTGGGCATGAAACTGTTTGAAGGCCATGTCGGCATCCTGCGCCTGCTCCTCGATGCGGCGGTAGTCATCCAGGCTATGCTCGATGCCGCCAAGGAGGAGCTGGCTGTCTTTGCCACCACCCTGATGCTCGGTGAAAGCGCGGCGCACTTCATCGCGTGAGGCATAGCCCACAAGGGTGTTGCCGGAGCGGATGTTGAAATCAATGTCCGGCAGCGGCTCGACTTCCTGACCGGGTTCAAGCTGGGCGGCGAGCTTGAGGAAGAGGCGCAGTTTGCAGATTTCCACCGCCTCTTCCATGATGTCCACTCCATAGAGGTTGTGAACGATGATGGTCTTGTGGATGTAGTAGCCTTCGTTGGGATGCGCGGCGGCGTGGTCGAGGATGGCTTTGATTTCCTTCTCCCAGTTCGGGTGCTTTTCACCGCTGCTTTGCCAGTCCGCAAGGAGCGCCCGAAACCGCTGGATGCAGGCGGTGTAGAGTGGCTCCAGGATTTCCAAAGCAGCGAAAAGGAAGGCTCCCGAGCCGCAGGTGGGGTCAAGCACCGAGAGCGTTTTCAGCCGTTTGAAGAAGGCCAGCAACAGGGCGGCGTCGGCGCTCTCGATGACATCCTGGGCAAATTGGCGAATGTCCAGGTTGAGCGTGATGAACTCGTCAATGGAGGTGCCGCTGCCGCTGCGCAGTTTTTCCCGCAGCTCATGGCAGCGCTGGTGGCGGGCGATGGTTTCCCGCCAGATCTCTGTGGGCAGGTTGAAGGGAGCGGGAGTGGTGGTATTCCAATCCTTGCGAAGTTCCAGAGTTTTGATGGGGCGATCGGCGGTGACGGTTTTGTTCAGGGTGGCGGGACGCAGGCCACGGCGGATGTTTTTGGGAAGGCTGGCTTCCCATTCCTCCAGGCTGGAGCCCGCGCCATGGCGGACGGCGGGGTAGATGTAGCGGTCTGGGTCATTCGCCAGCATCTGCCAAGTGGAGGCGGGAACCTTGTCGGCGACGGCGTTGATGAGGAAGGGAATGATGCAGTTCTTCGAGATGTATTCCGTGATGTCCTCCTTCGTATAGTAGGCGCCCATTTCCTTCTGGTTCGTGTACTTCTCGAAGACGTAGCCCAGGATTTCGGGGTTGATCTCGTTGCCTCCGGCGATGGGCCGGTCATCGAGGTGCCAGTCGAATTGATCGAAGAACTTGAAGACCTTCTCAAAGGCCTCGTCCGGAATGCTCAGGTTCGGATGGCCGCGCTCAATGGGGTGTTCGTCGAAGATGCCGCCATTCAGGTAGGGGATCGTGCCGATCAACGCGATGAGTTCCTGGCTGCGCTCCTGGGAGCCGAGTCCCTCATGGAACAGGCGTCGGAGGAAGCTGCGGTAGAAGGAGTGGAACTGGTTTTTGCCAATCTGGTCCTGCACACGGGCGAGGCGGTTGGCGAGGTAGTTTTGATCCCCGTCCAGAAAGCCCTTCCGCTGGAGGAAGTAGCAGAACATGATGCGGTTCAGCATCAGGGAAGTGTACCAGGCCTGGAGGCCCGTGTCGGATAGGCCTTTGATGAACTTCTGGAAGGCGTCCTTCTGTTTCTTGAACAGGTCGTAAAAGCGCTTGGTGACTTTGTCGCGGTCCAGGGTGTCAGTCAGACGGCGGACGACACCCGTGATGTCCAGTCCCTCCTCCTCGTCGAGCGTGAAAGCGATGGAGGTGAGTTTTTGAAGCAGCAGCTCATTGGCTTTGCCCTGCTCCCAGGTCAGCTCACGCAAAGAGGAGGGTTTGCCGGGCCGCTTGGCGGGCCACTGCCACACCTGCCGTGTTTTGGCGGCGTCTGTAAAGAGGATGAGGTGCTCGCTGGCGAGTGGAGCGACGGCTTTCTCGATTCTGCGGCGGTCTTCCGAAAGCGGGATGCGCCCCTTTGCATCAGGCGGGCATTGCAGCACCTTGACGCCGCATTTTTCGGCCACAACGGCAAGGTCCAAAAAGCTGCCGCCAAATGGGACCCGCACGCGGGCCGAACTGCTGGCGGGCCAGTTCCAGCCCAGGGCTGAATCCGTGAAGAGTCCGGAGAAATCAAAGGCGGCAAGATGGCGGGTGATTTCCTGGCGTTGGGCGGGAGTCATGGAATCAGGGGTTGAAATGAGAGACGGAATGACGTAATAAATATATTAGCGACGAGCGTGGCCGCCCCATAGGCGACCCGAATCCCCCTGGGATTCCTCGCCGCTCCTTTCATTTTTGGACTTTTTGTAGCCATTGAATGACATCGGGCAGGGATTCTTGGCCACGGTGAATGAGAGGCTGGATGAGATCAATGCCGCGGTCATCAATCCTCTTTGGGGGCAGGCCAAGCTTGCGTTCTTCTTGTTTGCGGGCTTGCAAGGTGCAGAGGTCGGCCAGTTGAAGAAGGCGACTTTTGCGGGAGTCAATGAAAAAGCCCTTCTCAATAATGCGGTCGAGATGAAGCGCTCCAGGGGTAACGCGGAGTAGGCGTTGGAAGCGCTCAATGTCACCAACAACCTCGCGATTTTCATCAGAGATAATGATGCCACGAATGTCTTGACCCAATTCACGAAGCAAATTGTTGGCGACTTGAGCGACGAGCGGAAACGCAGCGAGGTGTGGGTTAACGGAAACACCAGGGCCGAATGCCGTCTGAGTCCAGCGTTCGTAGCGCTTCTTGACAATCGCTCGGTAAATAAACGGTAGCTTGTAGCGAGCGGCCGTTTCCAGCCAGGCATCCCTCAGCCGAAGGCGATCTGCTACTGCCAGGCCCTTGAAAGGGCCTGTGCCCTGGCGCAAATCACCACCATGAATCTCAATTTCTTCGGGCTGCTGGGCAGGGCCATGCTTACGGACAGCTTCCTCCAGATCCGATTCCAATTGCTGCCAGATTTGCTCAGGCACCACCAACGCGCCGAGAACGAAAACCGGCTGCACAGGATCATTCAGGTTCGTGCCTGTGTTTCCAGATTCGTCTATGTAGATGAGGTACATGGCGAGAGTGCGAATCGTTATTTCAATCCTAGTGAGCAAAGAATGCGCGGCTCTTTAAGGCTGGAATCGTGCAGATTCACGACCACGAGCCGGTCGTCACGGTGGAGATTGGTCACCATCTCCGCGAGAGCATCGAGACTGATGTCGGTGCGCAGTTGGCGATTCAATTTGTCCACGGCCTCGGTGGTGAGCGGGTGATCGTAGATGGCCTGCACGGCGGCGCGGAGGGAATCAGTCAGGAAGAGGTCGCCCTGGCGATGGCGGAGGTAGTCCTGGAGCAGCTCGTAAGTGCGGTAGCGGGCGCCGCGGCGCGGGCCCAAACGACCCGACTGCGCCTGATGCGTGCGCTCTTCCTGCACGGTCTCCACCGCTTTCTTCACCAGTTCATGGTGGCCAGGCTGGCGCGGCAGGGCGGGTGTCTCTGGAGCACAGGCGGCGGCGCGCAGGACACGCACGGGCGATTCGGTCACCAGTTTCCCCGATTCATCAAACCACAGCAACGCATCGCTATCCTGCTGAGTGCGAATGTAGGACAGGACACCGGGCGGGGTGAGCTGGACATGCTCCGGGTCCGGGGTGTGTGGCTTGGTGGAATAGACCACATCCGGCAGCGCCTCGATGGTCTTCCGCAACGCGGGATCATTCTTGGTGGCCTGGGACCAGATTTCATAAGCCTCGGAGGTGAGATCCACCTCATCGTCCTCTGGTTCGTCGAGGATGCCGTTTTGCTCGTCGTAGAGGCTGCGCAGACCTTCCTCATCGGTGGCGGCCTGCTGCTCGAAGAAGGACTCATCGGAGCCCACTACTTCCTCGTTTTCACGCAGTCGCTGAGTGAGGCGTTTGCGGAGTTTGATGATCTTCTCCACGCCCTCAGCGGGAAGAAAGGAGTAGCAGAAGATGTCCTCCGCCTTTTGACCGATGCGGTCCACGCGGCCCGCACGCTGAATGAGGCGGATGAGCGCCCAGGGCAGGTCGTAATTGATGACGCAAAACGAGTCCTGAAGGTTCTGGCCTTCCGATAGCACGTCGGTGGCGATCAGAACGCGGCTTTGCTTCGTGGGCGGATAGTCCTTCAGTTTTTCATTCGACTCGGGTGAGAAGCGCCAGGCATGAGCGGCGGGATTTTCCGACTGTCCGGTCACGCAGTCCACGCCGGGCACAAGCGCGGCATCGAGCTGCTCTTTGAGATACAACGCGGTGTCCGCGAACTGGGTGAAGAGGAGGAATTTCCGGTCCGGGTGGTCATTCCGGGTGAGCTGGATGAGGGCCTGGAGCTTGTAGTCGCTGGCAGCATCAATCTCGGTCGTTTCCTTCAAGATGCCGCACAGAGAGGCGGAATCACTGCGGAGGTCGGCGGCCAACGAGGGTTTGAACACAGCGGGGGTAAGCCAGCGGAAGGCCTTCGACTTGGTGGCGTCAATGAGCTGGTAAAGATCAGCAGCGGCAGCGCGGAAGTGGGATTCATCCCAGGCGCCGATGGCGGGCAGGTCGAGCGGTTCTTCATCAAGGTCGAGTTCGCCATCGCCAGAGTCGGCGAAGCGTGTGTCCAGTAGCTCGGCGCCCTGCTGACCGATGGGAATGGGCAGCTTGTTTTCAAGAGCATGCAGGAAGAGGTAATTCCGCAGCACATGCCGGTGAACGGAAAGCTGGAAGGCGGTGGCGGAGCTTTCGAGGCGCTTGAAAAGATTGGTGCGGCAGAAGCCTTTGAGGCGCTTGCCGGCACGCGTGAGGTCATCGGTGAGCTTGGCCGTGCCGGGAGGCAGGTCTGCCGGGAGCGTTTTCTTTAAATACAAGGCGAGGCCGTAGCGAGGAAGCTCCAGACCATCAATGACATTGACCGTCTCATCCCGGAACAGGCGGGCGCAAGGGTCGGCAGGATCGTCGGCATCCGAGCGGAACTTCACTGTCTTCGGATGACGGATGGGGAAATAAGCCCGCGTGCCGTCTTGCAGCGTGATGAAGTAGCGCGGCGGGGTGGTGCGGTCGTCTTTCTCGGCGTAGTTCCGAATGATAAAACTGCGTGTGCGCCGCACCATGAACAGCCGCATGATTTCCCGCCAGTCATCGGAATGCTCACTGCACTCGAAGGCGGCTAGGGAGGCAGGCGGTGTGTTTGGATGCTTGAGGCTGAACTGGGCCTCGCCAATCTCCCGGAGCAGATTCTCAGGTCGAATGCCGATGTCTTGCTGTTCGGGCAGGAAGAGGCGGAGCTGGCTGGAAAGGTCGAGGTAGGTCTTGTTGTAAGGCGTGGCGGTCAGCAGGACGACTTTGCTGTCATTCTTTTCGACATAGGAACGGATGGCCTGATAGGTGCGGCCTTCGCGGTTCCTGAAGTTGTGGGACTCGTCAATGATGATGAGCCGATAGCGAGGAAACTCATCCGTCAGGTCGCGGATGACCCGGCTGTGCGAAACAATGCGGTGCGCTCGGAACTGGAAGCGATGCGCATAGTCCTCCCACATTTTGACAAGGTTTTTCGGGCAAAGGATGAGCGTCTCCAGCATGTGGTCATCTCCCATCACACGCGCGATGGCGGAGGCGATGCGAGTCTTTCCAAGGCCCACCACGTCACCCACCAGGACACCGCCGCGTTTGTTGAGATGTCGGCAGGCTAGCTGCACTGCCTTGATCTGGAAAACCTGCAAGTCAGCAGCCACATCGGCGGGAAGGCGAAACTCCTTGATGCCATCCCGCGCATCACGGGAGAGGTGCCAGGCGATCTTGAGATAGATATGGTGAGGTGGAATAAGATGGTCCCCCGCCCAGCTTTCCTCGATGATGGTGATCAATTCCTGGGTGATGTCGAGGCACCAGTTTTCTTTCCAACGGTCCTCGAACCATTGGGTGAGCTTGGCTGCCGCGTCTTTGTCCAGCACATCGACATTCAGCTCACCCTGCTTGCGCAGCCCCGCGAAGGTCAAATTGCTGGAGCCAAGGTAGGCGATGGTTGGATTGATCGTGTCGTGACGATGAGCCAGATACAGCTTCGCGTGAAGCTGGTGTTTGAGAAAGAGCTTCACCTGGAGCTTTCCCTCCCGAAGCTGGCGGGAAAGCCGGCGCAGTCCGGCCTCATCGGCATCGGTGGGCACTCCCAGCGTGAGTTGCCGCCGAAATTCGGAGGCCATGCGGTTTTTCAACTTCACCACTGTGGCATTATCCAGCCGTGCCTGTTCCGTGCCGGAGGCCAGCAAGGAACGCAGTTCCTCGTCTGGTGCCACGGTCATGCCGACCAACAGGCGGCACGGCGGCTTGCCGTCCGAAGGCCAGGACTCGACGACATCATCAATCGAACGCCAGCCCCGAAGATTGAAATAGCCCACGCAGAAATCGCCCCGGACTGCGACCTTCAAGGCATCCCGCAACCCGTTGCCCTGGTCATTCTCCAGGAAGGGCGTTGTGATGTTGTCGTAAATCGTGGGCATGGCCCTATTGGACGCCATGCTAACGGATTTATCCAATCAAAATCATGCTCACGGCCCCAACTCGATGTTGTCGATCAAGCGGGCGCGGCCGAAGAAGAGGGCGGCGGCGAAGATGGCGAGGGCTTCGTCCTGCGGGACGGCGAAGAGTTTCTCGTAGCGGTAGAGGTTGTTGATGTCGTAGGTGGCGCGGTTCTTCTGGAAGCCTTCGTCAGTGGCAAAGACGCGGTAGGCGTTGCCCTTGCCGTCCTTGCCCATGCGCTGGTTGAGCGTGGCGAAGAAGAGGTTTTGCTGGATGGCATGGTAGTAGGTGGAGCTGGTCTCGCTCTCGGGATCGAAGCCTTTGAGCAGCCTGGCGAGGTCGGCGGAGTGGAAGAGCTTTTCCGGGATAAGGCCCTTTTCCTTGAGGAACCAGCAGAAGATGAGGCGGGTGAGCAGGCGAATGAGGCCGGTGGCGCGGCGTTTCTCGTCATCGGGCTCGAGGTCGGCGGGGAACTCGACCTGCGGGAGTGCCCAGAAATACCAGTTCGAGAATGCGGGCTTCCGCCAAGTGAAAGGTGAGGCTGCGCCAATGAAGTGGCGCGGGCGGCTTGGTCGCGTTAGAGTAGAGACGGGCAATCGGGAGGATTGCCCCATCTTCCTCGCAAAGCATGAACCGCCCCGGTCCCGCCCGCCTTTTCTTCGCCCTGGTTTGGCTGGTGAATGGCGTGCTTTGCAAGCTGCTCGACTGGGTGCCGCGGCATCGGGAAATTGTGGCGCGGTTGTTTGGGGAGGAGTGGTCGCTGCCGCTGATTCGCGCGATTGGGGCGGGGGAGGTGCTCATCGCTTTGTGGATTCTTTCCGGCATTTGGGCACGGCTCAGCGCGGTCGTTCAGATCGCACTGGTACTGACGATGGATGTGATCGAGTTCTGGCTCACGCCGGACCTGCTGTTGTTCGGCCGCTTCAACGCCTTGGTGGCGGTGGCTTACTGCGGTCTCGTGGCCTGGTGCGAGCTGAGGAAACCTGCGTTGTCCGTGTCATGAGCTCGTTTCGTCTCGACGACCACCCTTTTGCCGTGGAGGCCTTTTTCGAGCGCTCCTGCACCCTGACGTTTGCGCTGCCGGCGGCGGAGGTGGCGGCGCGGCTGCCGCCTGGGCTTGAGCCTGATGTGTTTGATGATCGCTGGGGGTTTCTCGCGGTCGCGGTGGTGCAAACCAAGCGTCTTCGACCGCACGGTTTTCCAGCCCTGTTCGGTCGTGATTTTTTGCTGGTGGGCTACCGCTTTTTTGTCCGCTATCGCGCAGCCGATGGGCGGTCATTGCGCGGGCTTGCCATTCTGCGCTCGGAAACGGACCGCAGAATGATGGTGCTGCTGGGCAATCTGTTCACTCGCTATCGATACCGTCACACTGACGCCCGACTCGAAACGACGAACGGAGCGCTGCGTGTCAGCGCGCCCGGTAGTGGTCTGCATGTCGAGGTCGAGTTGGAGACCGAACGGGAGACGCCTTTGCCTGAAGGCTCGCCGTTTGCCTCCTGGGAACAGGCGCGGCGCTTTTGCGGTCCGATGCCGTTCACGTTTTCGCATGACGCCGACCGGCGGGAAATGATTCTCGTTGAAGGCGTGCGCGCGAACTGGAAACCGCGCCCGGTGCGGGTGCTGCGACATGAGATTCCCTTTTTTACGGAGCAAGGATTGCCCAAACCGGTTCTGGCCAATGCGTTTGTGGTCGAAAGCATCCCTTATCACTGGAAAGCGGGGCGACGGGAGCCGCTGCGTGAGGCATGAAACGCGGGCGCTGGCAGGGAACCTGGACGGTGCTGAGGTTCAACTGGCATTTCTTCGCGCTGGCGGCGGCAATGCTGGTGCTGTGTTTGGCCGTTGGAATCGTGCTGTGGCCGGAGGTTCGCGGCTGGATGCTGGCGATGGCAGGCGCGTTGTTTTTCGGAGTTGCGCTGTCACTGGCCGCGACCGCATGGGCTTATGATTTCTCCGGCTTGTATCGCTTTGATTGGCTGGAACCCTGGCTGCGTGGTGGTCGCCAAGCGGCGAACCTTCACGCCGGCTTCGATGAAAGCAGCGTTTTGCTGCGCGAGCGCTTTCCTGAATTGAACTGGCGGGTCCTGGACTTTTTCGATCCCGAGAGGCACACGGAAATTTCGATTCGCCGGGCGCGTGCCGCGACACCGGCCTTGCCGGGAACTGAGCATGTCTCCACTCGCAAATTGCCTTTTTCTGATGGCGGCATTGACCGCGCCCTGCTTTTGCTGGCGGCGCATGAAATTCGCGCTCCCGAAGAGCGCGTGGCGTTTTTCCGCGAGTTGCGGCGTTCGCTGGCGGATGACGGGCTGGTGATCGTGGTCGAGCACCTTCGCGATCTTCCCAACCTTGTTGCTTACAACCTGGGGGCCTGGCATTTCCATGCCCGCGGCGAGTGGCTGCGCTGCTTCGAGCAAGCCGGGTTCAAGGTCAGGGACGAGTCGCGTCAGCATCCTTTGATCACGACATTTGTTCTCGAAAAGGATTCAAACGGTGTTTGAATGCCTTGCATGCGCGCCTTCGCGAGCCTCCTCTGAAAGTCGTATTGGGGGTTTCGATGGCGGCATTGAGTTTATCAATGCGCGCGGGAAGCGCGGCCAGGCGATGACTTGCTTGTGCAAGACTCACCCCACTCCTCCATCACGATGAACTCCGAACGACTGACCTTCACTGCCGATGACGGCGCCTTGCTGCACTACAAAAGCTGGAACGTGCAGGGCGCCAACCGGGCGCTGATCCTGCTGCATCGCGGCCATGAGCACGCGGATCGCTGGGACACGGTGGTTCCGCATCTGGCCATGCCGGATACTGCCATCTACGCCTGGGAAGCGCGCGGTCACGGGCAGTCACCAGGCCGGCGCGGGCACGCGGCCGGTTTCATGGAGTATGTCCGCGATCTCGACGCGTTTTTTCGTCATTTGCAAAAAACGCACGGCCTGGCGCCGGAACGCTCGGTGGTGGTGGCGCACAGCGTGGGAGCGGTGGTGGCGGCGGCTTGGGTGCATGATTTTGCGCCGCGCATCGCCGGTCTTGTGCTCGCCACGCCGGCGCTGGAGGTGAACCTGATCGTGCCGGGCGCGCTCACCGCCATTCGCGCGCTGCAAAGACTCAAGAAAGACGCCACCATCAAGAGCTACGTGCGCGGCCACTGGCTGACGCGTGATCGCGCCGCTGCCGCCGCTTACGATGCCGACACGGCGATCTCCAAGGACATTTCGGCGAAGATCCTGGTGGAACTGTTCGACACGGCGCGACGCGTGACCAGCGACGCCGAGGTCATGGACCGGCCGCTGCTGCTGTTCTCGGCGGGGGCAGATAAAGTGGTCAAAAAGCGCGCCATTGACGAGCTTTACACCCACTACGGCAGCGAGCAAAAAACTCATCTCACCCTCAAAGGCGCGCGCCATGCCCTTTTTCATGACCTCTGTCGCGACGAGGTGTGCGGAGCAATCAAGCGCTTTGCCGAGCGTTGCATCGCTCATTTCACGCCACCGCGTTTGGAGGCGGACATGAGTCATCCGGCCACCAACGCCGAGTTCGCGAGCCTGAAAAAACCGCTGCCATCGCCCTCGCTGCGCGGCTTGTCCTTCCTCATGCAGCGCATCGGCCTTGGCACCCTCGGCAGACTCAGCCAGGGCATTCGCATCGGTCATGCCACGGGATTCGACTCCGGCGAGTCGCTGGACTACGTTTATGAAAACGAGGCGCGCGGTGACTTGCTACTCGGCAAGGTCATTGATTCCTTTTACCTCAACGCCATCGGCTGGCGCGGCATCCGCCAGCGGCGCGCCTGCATGAATCAAGCGCTGCGCTGGGCCATCAAACAGGCGCGCGAGTCCGGCCTGCCGCCGCAACTGATGGACATCGCCGGCGGGGCAGGGCGTTACTTGCTCGACGCGCTGGAGGATGCGGAGTGCGGCGCGGATTTGAAGGTGTTGTGCCGCGACTGGAGCGAGTCTGCGCTGGCGACGGGGCGTGCCACAGCACAGCAGACGGGATTGAGCGACCGCATCAGCCATGTTCGCGGCGACGCGTTTGACGAGGCATCGCTCGCTGGCGTGGAGCCGAAACCGTCCGTCGCTGTAGTGTCTGGTTTGTATGAGTTGTTTCCGGAGAACGCGATGCTGCAGCGCTCGTTGCGCGGCCTGTTCAGCGCGGTGCTCCCCGGCGGCTGGCTGATCTACACCGGGCAGCCGTGGCACCCGCAGGTGGAGATGATCGCGCGCACGCTGACCAATCGCGATGGCGAGTTCTGGGTGATGCGCCGCCGCCCGCAAGGGGAGATGGACGCGCTGGTCGAGCAGGCGGGATTCAAAAAAGAAAAGCAATGGATCGATGACTTCGGCATCTTCACCGTCAGCCTGGCGCGCAAGCCACTGGCGGGGAATTGACCGCGCACACGCAAAAACCGCCGCGGACAGATGCCCGCGGCGGTTTGGAGTCGTCTGATCGCAAGCGTTACTTCAGCTCTTGGGCGTGGAAGATGGCCCAGTCGTCGATGCTGTTGAGGTCCACCGCGCCCGGGTTGACCGAGCCGTCATCGGGGTATCCGGCGGCGGCAAGGATGGTCTTGCGGGTTTCATCATCGTGGATGTAGCCCATGATGGACTGGTTGTGCTTGTAGATGTCGGCCTTGGTGAGCTTGACGCCGGGGTAGGCTTTGACCCAGGTCTCGCACTCGGCGTAGCTGGGTTTCTTGTCCTTGATGAAGGCGTAGAAGTCATCCCAGGCGATGCCGAGGTTGTCGGTGGTCAGTTTGTCATAGCCGCAGCCGACGGTGTACTCGGGGTGGATTTTGCCGGCGGCATGCAGGGAGGCTTTCAACCAGACGCGGGGCAGGTGCATCACGCCGAGGGGACCGGTGGTGCCGGAGGAGATCATGGGAACGATTTGGCTCATGGGATGTAATGGGGATGGGGTTGGGACTATGCGTTACGCCGGTTAATTCCGGCCGGACGACGAGTTTCAAAAATCGCGGGCCCTGCCGCAAGCGAATTCGCGCGTTTACTTCACCGCAAACGGCCAGAGCAGCGGGATCAACAGGCTGCCGAGCAGCCAGACGATGAGGTTCATGGGCACGCCGACGCGCAGAAAGTCGCCGAATTTGTAACCGCCGGCGCCATAAACCAGAGTGTTGGTCTGGTAACCGATGGGCGTGGCGAAGGAGGCGCTGGCGCCCAGCACCACCGCCATCAGGAAGGGCCGCGCGTCCACGCCAAGCTCGGCGGCAAGGTTGATGACGACCGGGGTCAGCAGCACCGCCACCGCGTTGTTGGACAAAAACTCCGTCAATACCGAGGTCATCAGCAGGACCAGTGACAGCAGCAGCCAGGGACTGGCGTCCTCCAGCAGTTCGAGAAGCGCGTGCGCCGCCATCGCCGCGCCACCGGTTTTCTCCATTGCCAGCCCGAGCGAGAGCATCCCGTAGATGAGCATGATGATGCGCCACTCGACTGCTTGATAGGCCTCGTGCGGGTCCAGGCAACGGAAGAGTACGCACAAGACGGCGGCGATGAGCGCCAGCGCGGAAATGGGCAGCACACCGGCGGTGGCCAGCGTCACCACCGCCACCGCCAGTCCGATCGCGAGGAAGCGTTTGGAGCGGCGCAGCGGCTGATGCTGAACCGGAGTCAGCAGCAAAAAGTCATCGTCCGCCTCAAGGCGTTGAATGGAATGCTCCTCCCCTTGCAGCAGGAGGGTGTCCCCGGCTTCCAGCGCCAGATTGGTGAAATCCCGCTCCAAAATGGCGCCGCCGCGCCGGTGTACCGCCAGTACCAGGACGTTGTAGCGGCGGCGAAAGTCGAGGTCCCGCACTGAGCGCCCCACCAGTCGGGAGCGCGGACTGACCACGCACTCGGTGATGGTCAGCATCTCCGCTGATGGCGCGTTGGCTGCCTTGGTTGCCGCAGTTTCCTCATCCCGGTCCCGTCCGCCGTTGCCCAAAATCGATTTCGCGTAGCGATGCTCCGCTTTCAAATGCAATCCAGGAAGGGACTGCACCTCCACCAAGTCCTCGAGCGGACTGGCCACGCGCAGTTCGTCGCCCGGTTTCAATTCGATCTCGCTCAAAGGCACCGCCACCGTGCCGCCGCGCCGCCGCACATCCAGCACGCGCGGCCCGCCCTCCGCCATCAGCGGCGTTTCCGCCAGGGCTTTGCCGATCCAGTTCGAGTCCGGTGTGACCACAAGTTCCGAGAGGAAGAGCCTTGGGGTCGCGTGCGATTTGCCGGAGAGCGAGTCGCGCGCCGGCAGCAGACGACGTCCGAAGACGAACAAAAAAGCCGAGCAGGCCACCAGCATCGCCAGGCCCAGCGGCGCGGTTTCAAACATGGAGATGGGCCGCTGCCCTAGCCGCGCCGCGGTGGAACTGACCAGGATGGTGGTGGAGGTGCCGATCAAGGTGCACAAGCCGCCGAGGATCGAGGCGTAGGAGAGCGGCATCAGCAGCACTGACTGGTTGAAATCGTGCTTTGCCGCCTGTGCCACCAGGATCGGCAGGAACATGACCACGATTGGGGTGTTATTGACGAAGGCGGAGAGCACGGCGGTGACCGGCAGCACCAGGGCCAGCAGGCGTGCCTCCGAACCGCCGCCGAACCGGTCAAACCAGCGTGTCACATCCTCCAGTGCGCCGGTGCGGATCAAGGACGCGCTCAGCACAAACATGGCCGCCACGGTGATCGCGGCGTCGTTGGAGAAGACCGAAAAGGCCTCCTGCGGCGTCAGCACGCCGCTGACCATGAGCGCGCCCATGCCGCAGAGCGCCACCACGTCCACGGACACCTTTTCCCAGACCATGCCCGCAAAACAGGCAAACATCAGCAGCAAGGTGATGGCGAGGTCCAGGGTCATGCGCACCATTCATAGCCGCTGCTTTCGCGGGTGGCCATCGCGAATTGGGAAGGATCTCTGGCAAGCCCATTCGCCACAGGCACACACTTGAAAGCCTTGATCATGCGGGGTTTGGAACCTGAAATTTACAGGGATCAGCTAGTCAGGGACGCAGGCGTTGCAGCCAGTCGCGCAGGCTGGCGGCCGCGGAGCTTGCTTCGAGCAGGCTCTCGTCCAGTGGCAGCAGTAAACGCCAGCCGCGCTCGATCCGCGTCGCGGACGCGCCCAGGGCGTCCCACCAGGCGCGCATGACGATGTTGGTGTCCAGCACCCGCGCCTCAAACCGCGCTATGCCCAGGCTGGCCGCGTGCGTCCAGAGCGCTGCCAGCAGAATGGTGCCCACGCCCTGGTTTTGAAACTCGTCCGCCACCGTGAATGACACCTCCGCCGTGGCAGGATCCTCCTCCGAACGCCAAAACGAGCCGCCGCCCACGCCGGGGATGTCGTCGCTATCTGGCAGCACGATCACCCAGGTGGCCTGCATCCTATCCACCGGCGCCAGCAGCTTCTCGATGAACTTGGGATTCACATCCCTCGCGCGTGTCCAGAAGCGCAGGTAGGTGGACTCAGGTGAGAGCCGCCGGAAGGCCTCGCGAATCGTTTCCCGGTCATCCGCGCGCAGTGGACGCAGTAATGCTGGCACGCCATGCCGCAGCACGAGCGGGTGACTGGCATTGGATTCAAAGGCCACGGCAAGCGTGTTTACGCGTCAAAAAGCCGGCGCAGCAGCGGGATCATGCCTGCGTAAAGGGTGCGGCCGCCCGCGCGGGAAAGCTGCTCGCCGATCAACTCCGCCTCGCTCTCCACATCCGCCGGATAAATCTCCTCGTGCTCGTGGTCCGGGCAGGAGGCGCAAACATGCACGAAACGAGAGTCGGCGTCGCGGTAAATGCGAACGCGCACATCCTGCCCCGAGAGCACCAGGCTTTGCAGGGCCGCCCCGCCCGGGCGCTCGTGCAGCGAGAGTTGCAGCGGCTTGCCGGAGCCGCGTTTGAAGCTCAGTCCACCCGCCGGCTCGGCGCCGAGCCGCTCCGCGATCCAGGCGCCCAGCAGCAGCGCCGCCATGCGCTGCCCGGCGGCGTGCGTGATCTCAATGCCGCTCACCTGCGGCAGTCGTTCCAACGCCAGCGCGTCCTGAAAACAACCCGCCAGCGCCATGCGCAGGAAGTGGGACCGCGTCCAACTCAAATCCCGCACATCAAAATCGGCGGTGCCGCTGGCCAGCGCGCGGGTGAGCGCGTTCAGCTCGGCGGCGGGCTCCTGCCAGCGCGCGCTGTCGAGGATGAGGGTGTCGATGCGCGAGTAAAGGCGCTCGTCAAAGTGCCGCGTCAGCGTGCCCTGCCACCAGACCACCAGCGGCAGGTCGGAGTCGAGATGGGCGAAGACGATGTTTTGCACCGACTGCGCGCTGCCGCGCTCCAGCAGGAAGGCGATCTGCTCCGAGCACACCACCTGCTGCCCTTGGTAGGGACGGCAGAGCGCGTTGATGTAGGCGCGGGCGCGCGCCTGCTCCGCCTCCGGCAGATTCAGGATGAGCAAAGCGCGACAGGCATGCTCGGCGGTGATGGCCTCCAGCAGTTCCATGTTGCGCCCAAGGCTGGCGGCGTCCTCGGTGTAAATCGCGAAGTTGATGAGCGAGGCCCGCGTCTTGGCGCTGTCGTTCTCCCACAACTCTTTGAGCGCCTTGTCCACGCGCGCCAGCGGCACTTCGAGGCCGAGGCGGGCGATGTCAGGTTCGGATAGAGTTGGCAGGGGCATGGTGGAAATAGGTGTTAAGGTTTGAGTTGACGGCGCAACCATTGTGGATCGCGACGCAGGTCGAGGATGCGATGCACCAGGACGGTGTCGTCATCGATTTTATAATAAATGGCGGCATGAAATTTCGATGCCAAACAGCGGTGAAAGCCTTGCATAACGCGATGAGTTCCCGCGGAACTCTCGATGCCTCTGATGCATCGAAATAACTCGTCAAGATAATCCCATCCAATCCCCCGCTCCTGCTGTTCGTAAAACTCAAAGCCCACCTCCAAATCAGCGAGGGCGGATGGCAGAATTTCAAAATTCATCGCCGTAACCGCGCGCGCAGCAGTCTTTCAGCCTCATCCAAAGGAACGCCCTTTTCCAAACCAGCCCGATAACGTGCCTCGGTTTCCGCAAGCGCTTGCAGATGCCACTCCGGCGGATCAGCTTCTTCCGCGTTCGGATAAAGATCATTCCAAAGCTCGTCGAGCGCTCTCATTTTTTCCGCGCGCGTCATTTGATCGAGAGGAAGGACCGTGCTCATGACTTAAAATACCCCAGATTGAAGTGAAACGCAAATCACAGCAGTCGCCACTCGCGGCCATCTGCGGCGAGCAGTTCATCCGCCTCCTTCGGTCCCCAGGAGCCGGCGGGGTACTCGCACATCGGCGGCGGCTGGTCTGACTTGTGCCAGGCGCGCTGGATCTCGTCAATGAACCGCCAGGCGTGCTCCACCTCGTCGCGACGCGCGAACAGCGTGGCGTCGCCGGCCATGGCGTCGAGCAGCAGGCGCTCGTAGGCCTCCGGGCTGGCCTTGCCGAAGCTGCTGCTGTAGCGGAAGTCCATTTTCACCTGCTGCACGGAAAGCGCCTGGCCCGGCTGCTTGCAGAGGATGCGCAAGGCCATGCCCTCGTCCGGTTGAATGCGGATGACGAGGGTGTTCTCGCTGTGGTCCAGCATCTTGGCGGTGGCGAAGGGCACTTGCGGCGGCCGCTTGAAATGCACGGAAATTTCCGTGGCTTTCTTCGGCAGTTGTTTGCCGACGCGGATGTAAAAGGGCACCCCCTGCCAGCGCCAGGTATCAACAAACAAACGCAGCGCCACATAAGCCTCCGTCTTGGACTCCGGATGGACGCGATCCTCCTCGCGGTAGCCGGGCCGCTCCACGCCGTCCACGCTGCCGGCGACGTACTGCGCGCGAATCACATTTTGACCGACCGCCTCCGGCCCGATCAAGGGCCGCAGCGAGCGGATCACTTTCACTTTCTCGTCGCGCACGGCGTCGGCGCTGAGGTCGGCGGGCGGCTCCATGGCCACCAGGCTGAGCAGTTGGAACAAATGGTTCTGCACCATGTCACGCAGGGCGCCGGCCGTGTCGTAATAGCCGCCGCGACCGCCCTCCATGCCGAGGTTTTCCGCGCAGGTGATCTGCATGTGGTCAATGTAGCGGCTGTTCCAATTCGGCTCGAACAGCGCGTTGGCAAAGCGCAGCACCATGATGTTCTGCGCGGTCTCCTTGCCGAGGTAGTGATCGATGCGGTAGGTGTCCTTTTCGTCGAAGGTGTCGTTCACCGCCTCGTTGAGCGCGCGCGCGGTGGCGAGGTCCTTGCCGAAGGGTTTCTCGCAGACGACGCGCGACCAGCGCTCCTCCGGCGCCTGGTTCAGCCCGGCAGCTTTGAGGTGCTCGAGGATCGGTTTGAAGAACTCCGGCGCGGAGGCGAGATAAAAAAGCCGGTTGGCTTTGGCGCCGCGTTCCTCGTCAAATTGATCGAGCAAACGGCCCAGCGCGCGATAACCCTCCACGTCCTGGAACTCGCTCTGGTGATAATGAATGGATTGCGAGAAGCCCTCCCACAACTCGGCGGTGTGCGGCTGGCGCGAGTGTTTCTTGTTCGCCTTCTCCAATTCCTCGCGGAAAATTTCGTCGGTTTTGTCACGGCGCGCGAACCCCACGACCTTGAACTGCGGCGGCAGGTCGCCTCCGGCGGCGATGTTGTAAAGCGCCGGGATCAACTTGCGGTGCGTGAGATCGCCGGTGGCACCAAAAATGACAACCGTGCAGGGTTCGGCGCGGCTTTTTTGAATGAGGGTTTCCTGAAAAGGGTTTTCCATTGCGGAGACATTGAGAATAGCGGCATTACTCCGCCGCGCAAGAGAAGGGCGAGCCGGCCCGCTTGAGCGATTTTCATGCCGGTCATGAACGCGGGCCTCAACCCGCCACCTCGATCCGGCTGGTGCCGCCCGCGCCGCGAACCACCCGCACCTGGGTGGCGAGCCGCTCTTTGAGCAGATCGACATGCGAGATCAAACCGATCGTCTTGCCGCGCGCGCGCAGGTTCTCCAGCGCGCTCAGCGCGGTCTCCAGCGTCTGCGAGTCCAGCGTGCCAAAACCCTCGTCGATGAAGAGCGAGTCAATCGGATGGTGGCGGCTGGCCAGCTCGCTGAGGCCAAGCGCCAGGGCGAGACTGGCGAGGAAACTCTCGCCGCCGGACAGGCTCTCCATCGGCCGGTCGGCGTTCGCCTGGTAAAGATCGACGATGCGCAGGTCCAGCTCGTCGCCGGGCGCGGCGATCAAACGGTAGCGCTCGGCCAGCACTTTGAGGTGCTCGTTGGCCAGACTGATGAGCTGGCGCAGGGTGAGCGACTGCGCGAAGCGCGAGAACTTGGCGCCGTCCGCCGAGCCGATCAACTCGCGGAGGCGGCCCCAGCGCCGCGCCTCCGCCTCGGCGGCTTGCAGCGCCGCGCCCCCGGTTGCACGCCGTTGACGTGCCTCGTCGTCGTTTTTGATTTGCTGTTCCAGGGAGCCGACCTCTTTGTGCCTGGCCGCAAAGGTCTCTTGCAGGTGCTTCGCGTTCGCCTCCAGTTCGGCGAGGGCCTCGGCGTCGGGCACGGGCTGCCCGGTGTAGGGTTGGCGCCGGGTTTCAAGTTGCTCTTGTTTGGCCTTGGCGGCGGCGAGATCAGTTTGCAGCTTGGCGAGCTTTGATCGAGCCTCTTGCAACGCCTTTTCGGCCACCAAAACAAGAGACTCATGCTGCTGGCGGTCTTCCTTCAGCGTTTTGCCGCCGAGCAACTCGCTGAGCTGTGCTTTGAAGGCATCCGCTTTCTCCCGCAGCGTGATGCCCTCGGTCTTGAGTTCGGCAAGCCGCTTCATTTTCGCGGCCTCCTCCTGCTTGGCGAGTTCGAGATCGCCTTCCAGTCTCACGCGCTCGTTTTGGCGGCGCATGGCGGCCTCGCGTTTTTGTGAAAAGGCGGTCGCGCGCCGTTCCAACTCTTCGAGTTCGCTCTCGGCATCGCTGTAGCGGCGGTCTGTGTCCGCTGAGTTTGTGACTGCTGATGCGGCGAGATGATGATACGCCTCGCGCTGCGCCTGCTCGGCGCTTTCCAACGCGGTCATGTCCGGCACACTGATGGCGCTCAAGCGCTGCTTGAGTTCATCGGCTGCTTTGATTTCGGCTTGGTGGCCGGCTTCCGATTGGGCGAGTTCCTTCTCAAGCGAGGTGAGCGCGACGCCCGCCTGTTTGTGATTGTTTCCCAACGTGACGAGCAACCGCTTCGCACTCTGAAGTTGGGACTCGAAATCTCTCGTTTCCCCGGCCAGCGGATGCTCGAGCGATCCGCACAGGGGGCAGGGTTCACCGGGTTTCAAATCCTGACGATGCTCGTCCAGTCCTGCGGCCAGTTCCGCCTGACTCACCAGGACGCGTTGCGCCTCCCATTGCTTCGTCAGCTTCTCGACTTCCGTTTGCTGCTGCACGAGCTTCGCCCGCGTTGCGGCAGCCTTCTCTGAATGGGTTTTGATCGCGGCCTCCATTGCGGTCACTTTTTCCCGCAAACCCTTGGCGTCCTCCTGGAGTTTGCGGCCCACGACCCAATTTTCATGCGCTGTCCGCCACTGCCGAAGCGTCTCCCGCAGTTTCGGCAGGGTCTCGCCAAGTCCGGCGTCCGCCGCGTGCTCGCGCAGCCAGGCCTCGAGTGTTTGCGCGGACTCCCGATGCGCCGTGACCGCCTGCTCGGCGGCAGCCCGCCGCGCGCTGACCGTTTTGGTTTCCGCTTGCAGTATGCGGTAGTCGTCCTGCGCTTTTTTGAGGTTGTCTTGCGCGACTTGATTTTGCGTTTCGAGTCCGGTCGCGCGATCCCAAACCGGCTCGCGCGCCGTGCGCTGTTGTTTGGCCTCGTCTGACTTCGCCTGCGCTTGCGCAAGCTCTTCGGTCATCACCGCCTGGCTTGCTTCAAGTTGTCGCGCGGACTCGGCGAGCTTCGTCAAGTCGGCGACGATGCGGGCGTGCTCGCGCTGCTCCTGAAACCTCCGTTCAGCAGCCTGGCTTTCGTTTTGCAATCGCCCGGCCTCCGCGCGCGACTGGGCGAGGCTCGTTTCAAGCTGTGCGCGCGCCTCGTCCTCAAGCACCATCACCGCGCCCAGGGCGGCCTTCAATCGCGCTGCCTGCTCCTCCTTTTCGCGATGGGTCTCATGCGCCAGGATGGAAAGGTCGCGATAGATTTCCGTGCCGGTGATTTTTTCCAGCAGCTCGGCGCGCTCGTTCGGCTTGGCTTTCAAAAACGCGGCAAACTGGCCTTGCGCCAGCAGCACCGAGCGCAGGAACCGTTGCGCGTCGAGTCCGGTCTTCTCCTCAATGAGCCGGTCCATTTCGCCCGCTTTTTCCGCCAGGATTTCCCCGGTGTCCGCTTTGGCGAGACGGCGCTCGGTGGGTTGCAACTTGCCGTCCGCCTTGCCGCGCGCGCGCCGCAGCCGCCAGGTGGCGCGCAGCTTTTCGCCACCCGCCTCAAACTCGACTTCCGCCAGGCACTCGGCCGTGTGCCGGCTCATCATCTCCTCCGCCTTGTCGTTGCCGTAGCGCGCCGCGCGACCATAGAGCGCCAGGGTCATCGCGTCGAGCAGGGTGGATTTGCCGGCGCCCGTCGGTCCCGTGATCAAAAACACCCCGGCCGCGCTCAGAGGCTCCGCGTCAAAGCGCACCTCATGCTGCCCGCTGAGCGAGTTCAGATTTTGCAGACGGACGGCGAGCAGGCGCAAGCGGATATTAGGTTAGGTTGGCGGTTATTTGTTTTGCAGACGCGCTTTGAGATCACGCAGCTCGTTATTGAGGCGGATTTGCTCCTCGCCGAGCTGGACGATTTCATCCAGGGAAAGGCCGGGCGTTTTTTTGCGGGCATCTATTTCACCCAGGCGCTCGGTCAGGCAGGCGAGTCGAAATGCCCCTGCAATGTCCTGTGGCGTAGCCGCTGGTGGCGTGTGGCGCGCTCCCGCCAGCAGACGGGAAAGCGCGGCGTCCTGAAGCGGATCGAGCCGCGAGCGAAAAGCGCCGAAGGAGGCGGCGATGTGCGGGTCGAAGTCGCCGCAAGCCAGCGTGCGAATGAGATCGAGCTGCGAGGAGGCGAGCACATCGTCGTTGTGAAATAGTTGGCGCAACTCCATCAGCAGCGCCGGATTGCGCAACGCCGCCTCGCAAATCTCCACCGAGTAACGGTTTTGGGATGCCAGGTAATCGCCCACCTCGCGCACACGCGGATCCATCACTTGCGCGGCAGATTGACCAACTCCGGCGCGGCCGACGCGCTTGCGGATGCCGTCCTCGGGTATGCCCAGGCGCGCGGCCACGCGTTGGATGGCCGTGGCGCGCGCGACGGGGTTTTCCAGCAGGCGGATATTGCCCGCCATTTGCTCGGCAAAACGCACGCGCTCGGTCATCTCGCCAAACTTGGGCTGGGCGGCGGCGTGGGCGATTTGATAGTCAATGAACTCCTGCGCGCCCTCGATGAGGCGCGCGAAGGCTTCGCGCCCCTCGCGGCGGATCAGGGTGTCGGGGTCGTCGCCGGCGGGCAGCGCGGCCACCCGCACCACGAGACCGGTGGGCGCCAGAATTTGAAAACTGCGTTGCGCCGCTTTGAAGCCCGCCGCGTCCGAGTCGTAGCAGAGCACCACTTCGTCGGCGTGGCGTTTGAGCAGGCGCGCATGATGCTCGGTGAAGGCGGTGCCGAGCGGGGCGACGACGTTTTCAAAACCGGCCTCGAAGGCCATGAGCAAGTCAATTTGACCCTCGCAGACGATGGCCTGCGCCGCCTTTGCCACCGCACGCCGGCTTTTGTGAAAGCCGAAAAACACCCGGCTTTTGTTGAAGATGGGAGTCTCTGGCGAGTTCAGGTACTTCGCCGCTTTGGCGTCGGCCGCGAGCAGACGACCACTGAAGGCGATGACCTCGCCATTGTCATTGCAAATGGGAAACATCAAACGCTGGCGGAAGCGCGGATAGGTGTCGCCGCGGTCGCTTTGCGCCAGGATGCCCGCATCGACCAGCAGTTGCTCGCTGAGGCCCTGCTCCCTGGCCCAGCGCCGCAGGGCGTCGCCGCTGCCGGGGGCGAACCCGAGCTGCCAGCGCTTGGCGGTCTCGGCGTTGATGCCGCGCCCTTTGAGATACTGGCGTGCCACATCCGCCGAGCGGTCGCGCAACAGCAGTTGGTGGTACCATTCCGCCAGCCTTTGATGGACTTTGATGAGGCCGGCGCGTTGTTTGGCTTCCTTTTCCGCGTTGGCGTCCCAGACTTCCTCCTCGATGCGAATGCCGGCGGCGTCCGCCAGCCTTTTGACGGCCTCCACAAACGTCATGCCGTCGTGTTGCATCAAAAAGCCGATGGCCGTGCCGCCCGCGCCGCAGCCGAAGCAGTGGTAGGAGTTGCGGGAGGGACTGACATTGAAGGACGGCGTCTTCTCGTTGTGGAAGGGGCAGAGGCCGGTGAAATTGACGCCCGCGCGCCGCAGCTTCACGTAACGGCCCACCAGCTCCACGATGTCCGTGGAGGCCAGCACCTGCTCGACTGTGGCTTCCGGGATGCGTCCCATTTCACACCCACGAAAGGCGACGCCGCGCCCCGGCGCAAGACGCAAAGGCAGCGAAGACAAATTTCGGAGATGTAAACTATGTTGCAGAAACACTATTGGCATTCCTTGATTTTGCAAGGTTTTCGGCCCCCAAAAGTTGTCATTTTTACGCGCCATTGCCGGCGGCAGGCGATGGGGTTGCCTGTGGTTCCCGACGCAATGCCGCATTGCGTCGGCTGCCGCCCGCGCGTATTCATTGAGACAGCCATGAAGCGCCTTCTGACCCTCCTCGCCGCCAGTGCCGCCCTGCACGCCGTCTCCGCTCAGGATGACGCGCCTTCCCTCGCGGACAAGGCCGTGCATTTGGCCATTGGCGACCGCGAGCTGTCCGATGCGCGCCGTTGGCGCGAGGTGCATCGCCTCATGGAAAAAGCCGCGCAGGCCGGATCACCCGTTGTCATTCTCGACATCAACAGCTCTCGCGTCCCGCCCCAGACCGCCTTGCCGCTGGCCGAGCAAATCGCCCGGTTGCCGGCCCGCACCGTGGCCTATGTCAACACCGCCGCCGTCTCTGGCGCGGCCTTGCTGGCGCTGGCCTGCGATGAAATCTGGATGGCGCCCGGTTCCCGCGTCGGCGCCGCGCCGCCGGATTTGAGCGGCGCGGGCGACCTCTCTGAGACCGCACAGAAAAATCAGCTCGCGGCTGCGCTCGCCATCCTCAAGGCGGGTGCGCGTGGTCTCGCCAAAATGAAGGGGCACGACGAAAAAATCGCCGAGGGTTTTGTGGATGCCGCGCTGGCAGTGGAGATCGAAGGGGCCGCACTTGCCGCCAAGGGCGAGTTGCTGCTGCTCGATGCCGAGCAGGCCGCGCGCTCCCGCGCCGACGGCAAGCCATTCTTCGCCCGCGGCGTCGCCAAGGATGTGGAGGCGCTCGCCACCGGCTCGTTGAAGCTCGCCTCCGCCGCGCGTTTGGAGGAGGGTTTGTTTGCCGGGGCCGGAGCGGCTGCCTCGGAGCCCAAGAAAGAGAAGCCGGCGGCGAAACGCCAGGGCTCTTTCACCGGCAAAGTCGTGCGCATCCCGGTGGGTGAGGAGGACCTCATCAGCTCCGCCCGCTTCAAGTTCATGAGCCGGGCGCTGGAGCGCTGTACAGAGGAGGGCGCCGAAGCGGTCATCTTCGATCTCGACACCCCCGGCGGCCTCGCCTGGGACACGACGAACCTGATGATGCGCGATTTGCAAAAGCTCGGCCCGCCCAGCTACGCCTTCATCAACCCGCGCGCGCTTTCCGCCGGTGCCATGATCGCCATCGCCACCGACGCCATTTACATTGCGCCCGCAGGCTCGGCTGGCGCCGCCACCCCAATCTACGGCAGCGGCATGGAGATGGGCGAGGCCGAGCGTGCCAAAATGAACTCAGCCATCATGGGCATGGCACGCACCGTGGCGAAGGAAAAAGGCCACGACCCGCGCGTCATCGAGGCGATGATCGACCGGGATCGCGAGCTTATCGTCAATGGCCAAGTGCTTTGCGCCAAAGGCGACATCCTTACCCTCGATGCCGAGGAGGCCACAATGCTTTCCGACGGCAAACCGCTGTTCGCCAAAGCCATCGCCAGCAGCCTCGACGAGATCAAAAAAGCCGAAGGCTTGCAGGGCGAGACGGTGACTGCCGAGCCGGTCGCCTTTGAGCAGATCGCCATTTGGGTCACCAAGTACGCCGCCATCCTGATCCTGATTGGCATCGCCGGTGCTTACATGGAAATGCAGGCGCCCGGCTTCGGCTTGCCAGGCATGATTTCGCTGGCTGCCTTCAGTCTGTTCTTTTTCGGGCACTACGTCGCCGGCAACTTGGTCGGGCACGAGACCTCCGTTGCCATCGCGGTTTTCCTCCTCGGCATCATCTTGATCGCGGTGGAAATTTTCGTGCTGCCCGGCACGCTGATACCCGGCATTTTGGGCTTTTTGTGCCTCATGGGCGCGCTGGTGTACACCATGTCCGGATTGGAGACACTGCCGGTGGATCCCGGCGCGGCCAAGGAAACCGCCGAGGAAGCCGCGCGCGGTTTCAGCTTCAACCTGAGCCTCTATGCCACCGGCCTGCGCAACTTCGCGATTGGCGTCAGCGGTGCCGCGATTTTGCTAATCGCCTTCGCTCGTTACCTGCCTGAATTCGGACCGTTCAAACGCATGACCCTGGCCGCCACCGCCGGTGGCACCGCCGCGGAAACCCCCGCCGCCACCACCGCCGCCGCCGTTCATCCCGGTGAGGAGGGCGTCACCCGCAGCGCCTTGCGTCCTTACGGCACCGTGGAGATCGCCGGGCGGCAGGTCGAGGCCACCGCCGAGGGCGGCTACCTGCAAACCGGCACCCGCGTCCGCGTCCGCGAAGTCAGCGGCACCAAGATCGTGGTGGAGGCGGTGTGAGGCGACCGCTCTCCTGATCGTGAACAAGGCGGGCCATCATCCGTCAGCATTAAAATCGATTCGGGACTCCGAATTGCATTGAATCGACGCCGGCATCCCCGTAGCTTCCAGCCGCGATGCCGCCGCGGAGCGGGCTCAGGCGTCCCCGTAGTTCAATGGATAGAACGAGGGTTTCCTAAACTCTAAATGCAGGTTCGATTCCTGCCGGGGATACCAGGCTGAATGGCGAACGGATCAGTCGAGGTTGACGAGGATTTCGCGCGGTTTGACGCCGTCTTGAGGGCCGATGATGCCGCGGTCTTCGAGGATGTCCATCATGCGGGCGGCGCGGCCATAGCCGAGGCGAAGCCGGCGCTGGAAGAGAGAGGTGGAGGCTTTGCGCTCCTGGCGGATGATGTCCAGGCATTCCTCCAAAGTGGCTTCCTCCTCCTCGTTGATGCCTTCGCCTTCGCCATCGTCGCCAAACTCGCCGCTGGTTTCATCGACCTGCACGTCAAAAATCGGCTGGCCCTGAGCGACGCAACGCTCGACCAGAGCGTGGATTTCATCGTCGGTGATGAGGGCCCCCTGGGCGCGGATGGGCTGGGCGCCGCCAGGGGGAACGTAGAGCATGTCGCCTTTGCCGACGAGGTTTTCGGCGCCCTTGCGGTCGAGGATGACGCGGCTGTCGAGGGCAGAGGCGACCTGGAAGGCGATGCGGGTGGGGATGTTGGCTTTGATGACGCCGGTGATGACATCGGCGCGCGGGGTCTGAGTGGCGACGATGAGGTGGATGCCGGCGGCGCGTGCCATCTGGGTGATGCGGGCGATGGCGCCCTCGATGTCGGCGGGCGCGGTCTGCATGAGGTCGGCCAACTCGTCGATGATGACGACGATGTAGGGCAGGGTGTCGGGAATGACCATCTCCTGTCGGCGCGGCGGCGGCGGGGTGGCGTCGCTGGACCAGTCGTGTCCGACGCGGGCAGGCGCTTCATCGTTTTCACCGCCCTCATCCGGCGGCAGGCCGAGCTCGGCGTCGAGCCGGGCGAGCTCGCGGGCGGCGAAGGGTTGATCGGTCTGCACCGCGGGTTCGGTGACGGTGATGGGCGGTGGGTTATCGACCGCGGGTTCGGGCTCGGCGGCTTTGCCGCGCGCGGCGCGGGCTTTGGCGGCTTTTTCGGCGCGCTTGCGATTGCGATTGTTGAAGGCCTCGAAATTGCGGCAGCCTTCCTGGGCGAAGATTTGGTAGCGATTCTCCATCTCCTTCACCACCCAGCGCAGGGCGAGCAGGGCTTTTTTGGGATCCGTGACCACGGGCAAGGCGAGATGCGGCAGTTTCTCGTAGTTTTGCATTTCGACGACTTTGGGGTCGATCATGATGAAGCGCAGCTCGTCCGGGGCGAAACGGCAAAGCAGGCTGGTGACGATGCCGTTGATGCAGACGCTTTTGCCGGAGCCGGTGGCGCCGGCGACGAGCAAGTGCGGCATGGCGGCGAGGTCGCCGATGATGGTCTTGCCGTAAACGTCTTTGCCGAGGGCGACAGGGATCTTGGCTTTGCCGTTTTGAAAGATGTCGTCCTCAAGCAGCTCGCGGATGGGAACGATGACTTTGTCCTTGTTGGCGAGCTCGATGCCGACGGTGTCCTTGCCGGGAATGGGGGCGAGAATGTTGATGCGCTCGGCGCGGGTGGCGCGGGCGAGGTCGGCGTCGAGATTGGCGATACGGCTGACACGCAGGCCGTCGGCAGGACGGACTTCGTAACGGGTGATGGCGGGGCCGCGGGTGATGTCCCCCGGCTCGACCGTGATGCTGAAGCTGGCCAGGGTGCGGACGATGATTTTCTGAATGCCGAGCAGCTCGTCTTTGTCGGCAGGTTTGACGATGTCTTCGGGCCAGTTCAGCAGATCGAGGTCGGGCAGGACGTAGTCTTTGAAACGGACGGTGAGACTGCCCAGGCTGCCGTGCGGGGCTTGCTCGATTTTTGCCGCACGTTTTTTTCCCCAGACTTCCGCCAGACGGGGTTTGTCGTCGCTGTGGCCGTGGGGGCGGCGTTCGGAGGAGTCGATGATTTTGGGAGCCGGCGGCGCGAATTCCAGAGGCAGTTCGGAATTGGACAAAGGCAGCATGGGCGGCTCCGGTTCCTGGTCTTCGGGTGTCTCCGCGACCGGCTTTTTGCGACGCGCACGCGGCGTCGTTGGCGGCTCGGTCGGTGCCTCGGCGAGGGCGGCGCCTCCTGCCATGGCGTAATGCGCGCGCAGCAGCTCGAACCAGCGTGGTATTTCCTGGCGCAGTTCGTCGAGCAGGCGCAGGGGATGAATTTTCGTCACCAAAAACAAGCCGACGGCATAAACGACGCCGAGTACGAGGGTGGCGCCGACGCGGCCGAGCAGGGACTCGAAGATGGTCTCCCCGACCAACCGGCCCAGACCGCCGCCGCCGCCATGGGGCAACTGGCCGTCCTGCCATTCAAAGAAGTGATTGGCCGCCAGCAACGCCGAGCCGCTGATGAGCAGCAGCGCCACGCCGAGCCAAGTCAGGCGGGTGATTTTCATATTGGAGGCCAGCTTGCAGACACCGAGCCAAGTCAGGCAAACCGGGATGATGTAGGCGGCCAGCCCCATCAAAAACAGGGAATAGCCAGCCACGATGGCGCCGATTTGGCCGATGAAATTGTGGGTGACGGTGTTCGGTTGATCGCTGAGCACGAGGTGCGCCCAGCCTGGCAGATCGCCTGGGTCATAGGACATGAGCGCCAGGAAATACATGGCCGCCAGCATGAGCAGTACGATGCCATAAACGTCGTCCCAGGGGCTTTCAGTGTCGGCCGTGGACCGGGATCGTTCGGGGCGGGGGCGCTTCATGAGACGGGAGGACAAAACGAGAATCGAGCCATTAAAAATACCAAAATATCAGGAAAGCTCAATCAAGAAAGCCAGTTTCCACCTGTGAAGTCGCAATTTTCGGTGCGCCTGGGCTGCCGCCGCCGCTTTAGCCGCGCGTTTGGTCGTAGCCACCAAGTCCAGAGGCGATCAACTGCAAATCGCCACCGCTTGCCTGAGCGAGGCCAGTTTGTCGGGTTTTTTCGGGATGAACTCCTGGCCGAGGAAGCCGGTGTAACCGGTGGCTGCGATGGCTTTGACGATGGCGGGGTAGTTCAGCTCCTGCGTTTCGTCGATCTCCGCGCGACCCGGCACGCCGCCGGTGTGATAATGGCTGAAATAGCGATGACGGTCGTTGATGGTGGCGATGACATCGCCCTCCATGATCTGCATGTGGTAGATGTCGTAGAGCAGCTTGAAGTGCTCGGAGCTGAGTTTGTCGCAAAGTGCCGCGCCCCAGGCGCTGCGGTCGCACATGTAGTCCTTGTGGTTCACCTTGCTGTTGAGCAGTTCCATGGTGAGGGTGACGCCGAGCTTTTCCGCCAGCGGCAACAGCCGGCGCAGGCCGGCGGCGCAGTTGTCCAGGCCCTGCTCGTCGTCCATGCCGTCGCGATTGCCGCTGAAGCAGATGATGTTGTTGAAGCCGGCCGCGGCGCTGGCTTTCATGAGCGGCTCGTAGGCTTGGACCAGCAGGTCGTGATGCTCCAGGCGGTTGAAGGCGTGCGGGATGCTGCCGATTTTTTTGCCGTCCGCGCTCTCGGCGGTGGGGAAGCTGACCATGGCGCAGTGCAGGCCGTGCTTTTTGAGGACGGGGAAGTCCGGCGGGTCGAGCAGCTCCACGGACGCAATGCCGATCTCTTTGGCGGCCTCGCACATGGTATCCAAGTCGATGTCTTTGTAACACCACTTGCAGACCGAGTGACGGACCTTGCCGGCGGAATCCGCCGCCCAGCTTTGCGCGCGCAGCAGAGCAACGGCGGCAGTGACGCTGACAGCAGTGAAAGCGCGGCGGGAAAGGCGGGTCGGTTGCATGACCTCAGGATAGTCATCCCACAGCAAATGAAAAGCTCCGGGTCAGGGAAAATCGGCCGCGAAGACCGGCGCTCGGCCTTCTCTGGTGTCAACTATCTTGCAGATACACCGTTGCGTGCCTTGATTTTGCAGGATTATGAGGTTAAGCATTGCGTTCGGTCCGCGCCAAAGATGTGCGGGGCACCGCGCATGCCTGACGAACTTTTCTCCACTGGCAAACCTCCGCGCCCCTCGCTTTCGCTGCCGCAGGCGATGCGCGCAGATTTGGAAGCGATCGGGCGCATGTTCATGCCGTTCGGCAAATTCGGGCCGGCGCATTTTCCACCCCACGGCATTCCGATTTATGATCTGCCAGCGGAGTACCTGGCTTGGTTCGCCAACAAGGCCGGCTGGCCGAAAGGACAGCTCGGGCGTTTGCTGCAAATCGTCTATCAAATGAAGGTGGACGGCTCGGACGCGGCCTTTGATCCAATGCGGCGGCGGGCGGGCGGCAGATCGAAGCTGCGCCCGGAAAGGCAGCGCGACTTTGACTTTACCGACGAGCCCGCGCAACCGTCTTAGCGCGTCCGCAAAACACACCTGCCAACGAGTGACGTCATCTCCGACCGCCCTTGTCAGAGACAAAAGGTGCTGGCAGCCTCGCCCGCCTAATGGCATGAACGGCGCGCCATGAAATGCCTTCCCCTCCTCGCCCTGCTAGCTGCCGCGCTCGTTTTTCCTCTCCATGCCCAGTCACCAGCGGCACCGGTGAAGCTCAAACTGAAAGCGACCACAGATCGCGCGGACGCGCTTTATCGTTCTGGTGAGACGGTGACCTTCACGGTGCAGGCGCTGGCGGGCGAGCTGCCTGCGGAGACGACGCTGAGCTGCGTGCTGTCAAAGGATGGAGTGGAGCCGCAGCCAGCCCAGCAGGTGCCGCTGAAGGACGGCAAGGCGGCGATCACGGGCCGTCTCGATGCGCCGGGTTTTTTGCTGCTGCGCGTGGAGGGCGGTGGTGGCAGCGCGCTGGCGGCGGCGGCCTTTGATCCGCTGGAGTTGCGACCCAGCCTGCCGGCGCCCGACGATTTTGACGCCTTCTGGCAGGCGCAGAAAGAGGCGCTGGCGGTGGTGCCTATGCGGGTGGTGACGACGCCGCGCGAGTCGAACGTGGCGGCGGTGGAACTGCTGGAGGTGCAGGTGGACTGCGCCAGCGTGACGCCGGTGTCCGGTTATCTGGCAAGGCCGCGCGAGGCGAAGCCGAAGAGCCTGCCCGCCATCCTCACCGTACACGGCGCCGGGGTGCGCAGCTCCAATCCGGGCGTCGCCTCCTGGGCGGCTCGAGAGGGCGGCATGCTGGCGATGGACATCAATGCGCACGGCCTGCCGAATGGTCGTCCACAGGCGTTCTACGACGCGCTGGCGGCGGGCGAGTTGAAGGACTATCGCGCTCGCGGCAGCCTGGATCGCGAGCAAATTTACTTCAAAGGCATGTTCCAGAGGTTGATGCGGGCGCTGGACTTCCTCGCCGCGCAGCCGGAGTGGGACGGCAAAACTTTGATCGTCTATGGCAGCAGCCAGGGTGGTTTCCAGGCGCTGGCGGCGGCGGGCCTCGATGAGCGGGTGAGCTTCATTTGCGCCGGTGTGCCGGCGGGCTGCGATCACAGCGGCATGGAAGCGGGACGCGTCAGCGGCTGGCCGAAGCTCGTCGTGAAGGATGACCAGGGCGTTCCCTTGCCCGCCTCCCTGCAAGCCGCGCGCTACTTTGACGCCGTGAACTTCGCCGCGCGCGCCCGTTGCCGAGGCGCGGCGGTGACAGTGGGCTTCATCGACACCACCTGCCCGCCCACCAGCGTCTATGCCGCCTACAACGCGCTGCCGGTGCCGAAACAAATCCACTTTGACACCGACGCCGGCCACACCAACACCCCCGCCGCCGCCGCCTTCATGCAGGAGGCGGCGCTGGCGCATGTGCGGGAGATGCGGGGGCAGTAGCGCGGGCATTGACCCGCAGACACACGCCGCCCCCATTTTTTTCTCTGGCGCAAAAGACGAGCACCCTTCAGCATCCGGCCATGTTTTTTCTCGCCTCCTCCTGGATCGATCAATGGCCGTTCGTGGTGCTGCTGGCCAGCGTGCTGTTCATTGTCTTCGCCATCACGCAACTGCGGCTGCACGCCTTCCTGGCACTGACGCTGGCGGCGTTGCTGGCCGGGGTGTTGGGTTCCCTCTTTCCCGCCGCCACCATCGACCCGGCCACGGGCGAGCCGGTGATTCGGTCACTGGGGGATGTGGTGAATCTGGTGATGGCTGGCTTCGGACGCACGGCGGGCGGAGTGGCGGTGTCCATCGGTCTGGCCTCGATCATTGGCATGGCGATGATGGAGAGCGGGGCGGCGGACAAGGTGGTGCGGCGCTTTCTTGGGCTGTTCGGCGAGAAGCATGCGGGTCTGGCGCTGCTGGTCAGCACCTACATCCTGTCGGTGCCGATTTTCTTCGACACCATGTTCATGCTGATGGCGCCGCTGGCCAAGGCGCTGCGTTTGCGCACCGGCAAGGATTACCTGCTATACGTGCTCTGTGTCTGTTGCGGCGGGGTGATCACGCACTCGATGACGGTGCCGCATCCGGGGCCGATCGCGATGGTGGAGAACCTGAAGGTCGATGTCGGCGGCTCCATCTTCGCCGGATTCACCGCCGGGATGCTGCCGGCGCTGGCGGGGTTCGCCATCGCGGTGTGGATGAACCGGCGCTGGACCATGCCACTGCGCGAGACACCGGGATCGAGCCTGGCGGACTTGGAGAAGCTGGTGGACCGGCCCGATCATGAGCTGCCGTCTTTTGTATGGTCGATGGTGCCCATCGTGCTGCCGATCGCGCTCATCAGTCTGTCCTCCCTGCTGAAGGTGTTCGCGCCCGCGGGCGACCTCACCGCGCTCGGCGGCTGGGCTGGCAGTGAGCATTTCCCGGCGGTGCGCAACGCCATCGATTTCATCGGCGACAAAAACATCGCCCTTTTCATCGGCACCTTCATCGCGCTCGGCATTCTCATCCGGCAAAAAGGACTGGGCCGGGAGCAGGTGGAGCACAAGATCGCTCCGGCGCTGGAGACCGCCGGTGTCATTATCCTCATCACCTCCGCCGGCGGCGCGTTCGGTTCGATGATCAAAAACGCCGGTGTCGGCGCGGCGGTGGAGAAGCTGGCTTCAGGCATGGGCCTCGGCTTGATCCTGGTGTCTTACATCCTCACCTTGATCCTGCGCATTGCCCAGGGCTCGGCCACGGTGGCCATGCTGACGGCCTCGGCCATCGTTTATCCGATCATGCAGTCCAGCACCCTGCCGCATCATCCGATGTACATCTACCTTGCCATCGGCTTCGCCGCTTTTTCCTCCTCGTGGATGAATGACAGCGGTTTCTGGGTGGTGTCGCGTTTGAGCGGCCTGACAGAAAAAGAGACGCTGAAGTCTTTCAGTGTCATGCTCACCCTGGTGTCGGCGGTGGGACTCGGAGTGACGCTGGTCGCCTCGCGTCTGATGCCGCTGCTATGAGCACGGCGCGCGGAAGGAACCGGCAAACACTGGCTTGCCTTCCACCCGCTTGTTGAGGCAAACTGCGCGCATGAAAAATTTTCCCGTCCTGCTGGGTGCCTGCCTGGGTCTCGCGACGCTCTGCCTGCGCGCCCAGGAACAGCAAAATTTTGCCGCCAGTCTGGACGATGTCATCGACTGGCAGGCGCCGCTGGAACTGAGCGAGGAAAAATTCGCCACCGTCTGGAAAAAGGACGGTTACAAAACCAGTCCGCTCTATGCCGCCGCTGACGTGGAGGGAGCGGACGACGCGAAGGCGCGCCTGCTCAAAATCGGCGCGCGCCCTTACAACAATGTCAGCGTCAAACTCAGCGCGCTGGCCGGCAAGACCAGCGTCAGCGACGGTCATCTGCTGCTGACCGGGGAGGCGGAGGACAACGAGATGGAGTTGCGCTTTGCCGAGGCGACGGGCTTGGTCGAGGCGCTCGATGAACGCTGGCAGGGCCGGCCGCGCCAGGCTTTCACGCTGGCCACCGATGCCGGCGGCGTGGACTTTGTTTTTTGGCGGCTGGACAACGCCGCGGCGGTTTTGATGAGAACGGCGGGCGCGGCGCCAACCCTGCGTTTGACGCGACCCGAACGCGCCGGCGCGCTCGGCGTGCTGCCGCTGGAAGGCAGGTTGGTCCTGTGCGCCGATCTGGACTTTCTGCTCGCGGGTGAAAGCGTCTGGACGCTTGCTCCGGACGAACTCGAACGCCGCTTCGCGGCGCGCAATCTGAAGGAGCAGATATTTTTCCAATGGCTCGACGGCAGCCGCAACCGCGCTCGCTTCACCCGCAAACCGTTCTCCAACGTCACCAACGCCCTCTGTCTCTTCGGTGGGCAGTTGCAAGCACAGGAAGCGAATCTCGACTTCGAAAATGGCCGCCTCGCCCGCATCACCGTCTCCATTTATAATCGCGGTGACTCCGGCGATCTCACTGTGCCGGAGTTTGAAAAAATGATCCAGGCCACGGGTCGCCAGCTCGGCCAGCGCCTCGGCATCGCCCCCAAACCGCAGAGCGCCGCGCCCGGCGCCGCCGTCAAAGTCACCGGCTGGCAGTGGACCGCCCCCGCCGCCGTCGCCCTCATGGAGCACAACGAGATCAACGCCCGCGCCGCCAAGGGCGCCTCCAACCAGCCCGAGTTCCTGCGCCTCAAGCTCGCCCCGCCCGGCAATCGCGATTGGAGCATGGGCGTCACCGCCATCGGCGCCGGCACCACCACCGTCACCAAGGGCAGTCTTGTCAAAAAAGTAGTCCGCGACGAGGACGGCGCCGTCTTCATCGACGGCATTCCGATGGTGGATCAGGGCGACAAAGGCTACTGCGTCGTCGCCTCCTGCCAGCGGCTGTTCGAGTTTTACCAGATCCCCTGCGACCAGCACGAGCTCGCCCAACTCGTCGGCACCACCGCCGAGCGCGGCACCAATTCCCGCCTGATGGAGGAGGGCTTGAACAAGATCGACAGCAAATTCAAGACCCGCTTCAAGGCCCTCATCAGCCCCGGCATGAGCCCACGCGACCGCCAGCGGCTCGACCGCGACCGTTTTTTTAAAATGGTGCGCGACTCCGTCAACGAAGGCCTGCCCCTGCTCTGGACCCTGCAACTCGGCCGCGCCCCCGAACTGCCCCCGCTCAGCGCCAGCGGCCAGGTCACCGGCGGCCACATGCGGCTCATCATCGGCTACGACGAAAAAGCCGGGCACATCCTGTTCAGCGACTCCTGGGGCGCCGGCCACGAAAAGAAACGCATGAGCATCGAAGGCGCCTACGCCTCTACCGACGGGCTATATGTGCTGACTCCGCGCACGTATTGAGGGGTGTGACCGGCAATTGAGGTTGTGGGGTCCCATCAATTGAACCCTCGAGGGGTTCTCCAATGCTGGTGCCGCGGCTTTCCCTCGCATTGGGTACCCCCTCCAGGGTTGATCCGCGCGCAAAGGTGAGCGGTCTGTGCCATCGTGTGTTTCGTGCCTCAACCCCCGGCTATTCAAGGATAACCCCTCCTGGGTTCAGTGGGCATGGAGACAGCCCTTAGTCCCGCTTGGCTCGTTTCTCCTGCTTGGCCTGTTTCTTCTCCTTCATCGTTTTCTGCGGAGCCTTCTTCTTCTCTTTCTTCGCGTCTTGGGCTTTCATGGGGATGTCTCGGGTTTGGGTTTGCCGGCTTCTCCGGATGGCGGTGCGCTGAGTTAGCCTGGGATTGAGGGTGGGGCAATGTCAAACCTCCATGCCAGCACCCGACTCCGCTTCTGCCCCTGCGCCATGTCGATGATCCGCACCTCTGCGGCCTGCGCGCGGCGCAACGCTTTTTCCAAAGCGGGGAGGTGAGCGCTCTTCGACACCAGCGTGGTAAACCAGCCGACCTGTGCGGCGTAGGCCGTGCTTTCCTGGATCAGGCGCTGGATGAAGCCCAACTCGCCGCCCTCGCAGTAAAGCTCCCCAGCCCTGCCGCCGAAGTTCAGCGCCGCCCCCTTCACCCCGAGGTTCCGCCGCTTCCGCTCCGTGCCAGCTTCGGCCTCCGCCACGGAGGCATGAAAGGGCGGATTGCACATCGTCAGATCAAAGCGCTCCCCCGCGCGGATCACTCCGCGCAGACAGTGCGCGGCCTTGCCTTGCAAACGCAGCTCGATCAGCCCCGCCACGCGCGGATGGGCGGCCACCAGCTTGCGCGCCCAGCGCCATGCCGCCGCGTCCAGCTCCGCCCCCACAAAGCTCCAGCCATGCTCGCAGGCGCCGATCAGCGGATAAATGCAGTTCGCACCCGCGCCCACATCAAGCACGCGCACCTGCGGCCCATGCTTGCGCCCGATGAGATCCGCCAGGTGCTGCAGGTAATCGCATCGTCCCGGGATCGGCGGGCAAAGGCATCCCGGTGGCAGGTCCCAGTGCTCCAGACCATAGGACTCTTTCAGCAGCGCCTGGTTCAGCGCCTTCACCGCGCGCGGATCCGCGAAGTCGATGCTCACCTGCCCGTGTCCGTTCGGTTTCACAAAGGGACCCAGCGCCGCGCTGGCCGCCACCAGCCGCTCGAAATCATACCCGCCTCGGAAGCGATTGAGCGGATGCATCTCAGGCCGGCCCGTTGCACCCGGTTTCTGCGTGGACTTGGAGTCGCGTTTGCGCTTCCCACCACCTCCAGGCGGTGTGCGGTCATCGCCAAAGTACTTCTCGCTGCGGTAGCGCAACCACACGCGCAGCGTCTGCGGCACCTTTTCGCGCTCCGCCGCGCTCAGGGATTCGTAGAGCGCCAGCGCCTTCGCGCGCTCACCCCGGCAGGCGCGGTTGTTGTGGGCCTCCCAGTAGCTCCGCGCCACGCGAATCCGGCGCGTCACCTCCTTGATCAAAGCCTCGCCGGTCAGCGGTTTGGCGTTGGCTTTCTTCTTCGCGGGCATGGCGATGCTCAGATAACCTAAAATGCATGGGATGGAAAGTTGGAGCTTTGCGTCCATGACCGCGATAGTGGGGACGACTTCACCTTGGAGCCGCCACCCCGCGCTCCCGCCACTCCAGCGGCGCCATGCCGGTGCTTTTTTTGAAGGCGCGGTAGAAGCTGGACAACTCCTCGAACCCGCACTCGAAGGCGATGGCGGTGACGCTGCGGCGCGTGCTGACCAGCAGGTGACGCGCATGACCGACCCTCAAAGCGGTGAGATGCTCCAGCCAGCTACTTCCGGCGAACTGGCGGAACAACTGCGTGAACCTGCGCCGGCTCATGCGCAGACGCGCGGCCTCGCTGTCAATGTCGCTGGCCTCAAAGAAACGCTCGTTCAGTTCCTCCACATACTCGCGCATCACGCTCGCCAGGCCGCCGTCCGCGGCGCGCGCCTGTGCCGCCAGCCGCCCGCGCGTCATCAGGCCGAGCAGTGAAAGCGCGCGCCCCACCAGCAGGTAGCGGGCACCGGCGCGCGCGGTGCTTTGCTCAAACAACAAACGCCGCAGACCGGCGCGCAGTCCGGGCAGCAAATCGGGGGGCAGGTCGAGCTTGCCCGCCGCCGGCGCCGCCGAGTCCAGTGCCACCAGGGAGTCTGACAAACAAAGCGCGTACAATGCCAGCGGCGCGCCGGGACGATCCTGAATTTGATGACGCATCCCCGGAGGCACCACGATCACATCGTCCTCCGCGCAGGCCAGCGGCTGACCGTCCAAAACGAACTCGCCCGCGCCTGCCAGCACAAAGAACAGCTCCCAAAAATCATGGCGGGAGGGTTCCATGCGGAAGCCGTCGCCGTGGCGGCTCTCCAGCACGAACACCCCCGCCGCCGGCAGCGCCACCTCCACCGGTTGCAGACGGGGAGGAGCGGGCAGGGGAGACGCGGCTTTCATGCGCCGCATGGTCCGGCGAAACCGCTGCCAATCAAGACGATAGCAGCGCGAGATGGGTGGGCCTCACATCGTTGGCGTTCAAGCCTTGCCAGTCCGCGTTCCTTGTCTAGTATGGGCGCGCGGATGCCGCCGGGCGTCTTCGTTAACCCATCCATTCCCACCATGAGCAACACACTTCCCAAACTGCACAACGCCATGTGGCCGGGCCTCGTCGGCAAAGGCGATGGCGAAGGCCAGGAACCGCCGATCAGCCTCGAGCGCATGCTCGACCTCACCGCCGCTGCAGAGGTCAACGGCCAGAAATTCGAGGGCATCGACTACTTCCTCTTCCTCCCGCACACCGACCCGAATGCCAGCGACGACGAGATCAAGCGCATCGCCGACCTGATCGCCTCCAAGGGCTTCGCCGTCGGCTCGCTGGTGGCCCCCGTCTGGCCCGGCACCGTCGGTGACAGCGCCATGGGCGACGACGCCCAGCAGGCCAAGTTCCTCGACGCCGTGAAAATGGCCTGCCGCATCGCCAAAGTGTTCAATGAGCACGGCATCCGCAAATACGGCGTCATCCGTATCGACTCCGCCGAGTTCGGCGTCAACAAATGGCGCGAGAACCCGCAGGCGAACACCGCCCGCATCATCGACACCTTCAAAAAAGCCGCCGCCATCGCCAAGGACCATGGCGAGCGCCTCGCCGCCGAGGGTGAAATCTGCTGGGCCGGCATGCACTCGTGGAAAGACATGCTCGACGTGCTCGAAGGCGTCGGCCAGCCGGACGCGCTCGGCTTCCAGGCCGACCTCGCCCACACCTACCTCTACACCCTCGGTTACAACGCTCCCGAGCACGCTCTGCTGAAGGAAGGCTACAGCGAGGCCGAGTTCTACGCCGCCTATGAGAAGATGACGGATGCCCTGCGTCCGTGGACCATCGACTTCCACGTCGCGCAGAACGACGGCACCGTCCACGGCGCCGGCAGCCACGACAAGACCGGCAAACACTGCCAGGCCGATGATCCGAACGGCAAGCTCGACATCGTCAAGTGCGCCGGTTACTGGCTCAAAGACGCCCCGGCGCGCGGCATCCAGCACATCTGCTGGGACGGCTGCATGTTCCCGAACGCCGTGCTCGAAACCCCCGCCACCTGGAACACCATCCTCGCCACCATGATGAAAGTGCGCGACGCGCACGGCTGGAGCTGATCCGGTTTCCAGAACGATTCCGCCAAGGCCGGATGGTGCATGCCATCCGGCCTTTTTGCTGCCCTTGTGCAATCTTCTTGGCACGCGAATCAAAAACGGACATCCTGCGCTCATGAGAGCGCTCCTGCTGGTTATATTGCCCACTTTACTCTGCGGCCATAAGCTGACCGCCGCCGAACCCAAACCCGCCCCTGCCATCACCGCCGCGCTGCCGGAGATCGAGCGTTTGTTTGCCGACTACCAAATCGACGCGCGGCTGCCGGGTCTGGTCTATGGCGTCGTCGCCGAGGGCCGACTGCAACACCTGACGACGCGCGGCGTGCAAGACTTGGAAACGAATGCGCCCGTCACCCCCGACAGCGTTTTCCGCATCGCCTCGATGACCAAGGCCTTCACCGCGCTCAGCATCCTGCGGCTGCGTGACGAAGGCAAACTGCGGCTCGATGACCGCGCCGACTTGCACATCCCCGAGATGCGCGACTGGCCGCGCGCCACGCCCGACAGCCCGCCCATCACCGTGCGCGATCTGCTGCATCACACTTCGGGATTGGTCACAGACGATCCCTGGGCCGACCGCCAGGAGGACATGCAAGAGGAGGATTTTAGCGCGTTGATCGCGCGCGGCGTGCCCTTCACCCGCGCCACGGGAACCACCTTCGAGTACTCGAATCTTGGCTACGCGCTGTTGGGCCGCATCATCACCAACACCGCCGGGCGGCTTTACGCGGAGCATCTGCGCTCGACCCTTTTCGAGCCGCTCGGCATGAGCGCCACCGGCTTTGAAATCACCGCCGTGCCCGCCGCGCAGCGCACGCACGGTTATCGCTGGGAGGAGAACCAATGGAAGCGGGAGCCGGACCTTTCCGCCGGCGCCTTCAGCGCCATCGGCGGTCTTTGCACCAGCGCGAAGGACTACGCGCGCTGGGTGGCCTTCCTGTTGAACGCCTGGCCACCGGGGGAGGCTCGTGACGAAGGTCCGGCCACGCGCGCCAGCGTGCGCGAGCTGGCGCAAGGCCACGGCTCGGTGCGCTTGCGCGCGCGCTTTGGCCGCAACCAGGCCGAGGCTCCGCCCCTGGCCACCGTCTATGGCATGGGCTTTCACGTCGGCCAGGATCGCGACCTTGGCCGCGTGCTTTCCCACAGCGGCGGCTATCCAGGTTACGGCTCGCATCTGCTGCTGCTACCGGACGCCGGTGTCGGCATCTTCGCCTTCGCCAACCGCACTTACTCGGCGCCGACCGCGCCGGTTTGGGACGCGGCAGTGGTGCTGCGCAAGCATGGCGCGCTCGCGCCCAAGCCGCAGACCGTCAGCCCGGAACTCGCCGCCGCCTACGAGCTTGCTGGCAAGATCTATCAAACGGGCAAGATCGAGACGGCGGAGGAAGCAGTGGCGATGAACTTCTTCCTGGATCGCACCCCAGCCGTGTGGAATGCCGAGCTGGCCCGGTTGAAGGCGGAGACTGGCGAGTGCGACACCACTTCGCCCATCACACCCACCGGCGTTTTGTCCGGCCAGTTCGAGTGGCGCGGCGCCACCGGCCGTCTCGCCGGCACGCTGCTGCTTTCGCCCGAAAAGCCGCCACGGATTCAAGCGCTCAAATTGGAACAAATAGCCCCGTGAGAAGCCGCATTTCCTCGCTGCTTGAGCGTAATCGTCGTCCTTGATACTCAGGTTGAGGAATTTGAATTGAGAAGCACAACCGTCAATTTTCGCGCACACCGCTTTCTGGTTATTTCTCTAGATTCTCGTAGGCTTTTTATCAGAATTTTTGCACACTAACGCCGACCCCTTTCAACATGAAAGTGATCGAACCAATCTTCTTCAACATGGCATTTTAAGCAGAGAGTTATTAAGTTAGTTTCAGCATCCGAGCCTCCTTTTGCACGTGGGTTTACATGATGAACTTCCAAGAACTTATTCTGGAAATGCTCACCACAGTTCTGGCACGAGTAACCATCCCTAGAAAGAATAGCAATTCTATTATAACCTGATGCTACTAGACTAGGGTCATCGTTATCTTCATCCATCTCCAATGACGGCTTTTGCGAAATTAGTGGGGCTACAGGAATTTCTTCCTTAAACACTGGCGGAAACGGATTATTTTTGCAAAAACGGTCGTGTTTTTCTTCCAATACACATGTCAATAATTTCAACCAGCAAAAAAGGAAATATCGAAGCAAAAAGAACGTGAACAATAATATTACAAACAAAAAAACTAAGACGAGTGGTGGAAATTGATCAATTGCATATTTAACACCCGCAAGCATTGATGACTTCCCGATGCTATGCGCAATTTTCTCTGCACAGTATGAAAACGTTATGATTCCGAGCACTATCCAAAAGAAAAGGAACCATCCACTAGCGAGTGCGCGCCAAAATCCTGGATAACATTTGCGGTGAAATGCGGTATGAACTTCTTCTGATTGATTCTTTTTGCGATCGTATTCATCTTTTTGTTGTTGAAAACGCAATCGCTTCTGCGCCTCGATTGATTCCCAGTTTTCCAAGGCACGAGGATACTCGCGTTTGGCGCAATGAAAGCAATATTGGAAGCCCGATATCAATATCGCTGGCTGATTACCCAAATTTTTGTCACACTCAACGCAAATTCTGTTCATATCAACACACTGTGTTAGGTTGGTTTAACCGCGTTTTGTGATTTCCGATTCAATTTTCGCTAGTAGATATTTTAGCTCGGCAAATGTTTTGTCCGGGTTTTTATCAGTTATGCATTTCAACACTTTTTTAGTTACGCGCTTGAAACCGGGAATATGATATAGTGGGCCAATATCTCTTTCTAAACACTCCCAAGAATGCACATTAACAGCGTGCCAATGACGATTCGATTTAAACTTGGGCTGTTCACTTGCTTTTTGAATTTCAATATTGCCAATTTCTTTTTTTATTTGTTCTGCCGCCTTTTGAAGAAGCGTCACCTGAACAGCAGAAAGTGGGGGGACTTTGAAAAAATTAAAAGCCCAATTCAAAAAGGAGGCTATATCAAATCCAAGCATTGTGTTTGAAATAATTTGTCATACAGGCCCGCGCATTCGAGGCTGTTGCGCAAGATTACCATGAAACTGTATAATTTTCTTCAAGGTTGCTTCCCATCGTGGAGGCTTCAGGCGATGGTGAACTAAGTAGTGATGACGTCGAGATTTTTTAGCTTTCTAAAATTTGATTGGGATAAAGGAACTATTTTGCACCTTTTTTCAGTAACATGCTAATGATGGAGATAGAAAATATAAAAATTGCCGCCGCGATACCTTTGGACAAAGCAATTCCAAGGTCTTTATTCGACGATGATTTTCTCACGTAATTATTTTCTTTATAGCTGCCGCTATACTTCGCCTTTTCGCTAATTGGCAGGAGATCACAACGATAGCGATAATCCTCGTCTTCAGACACAACACTTCTAGTTCTGTTGTTTGAGGACAATGAAGGTATTTCATTTCCTCTCCCATGAACTACGACATTCTGGCTTTGCGCGAAAGAGCACTCGATAAGGAGCGAAATAAAGCAGGCGGCTAAAATTTTGAAAATAATCTTCATGAGCTTTTGATTATCGTGTTGTTCCCAAAATCTGCTTCTTTTGTGCCATTCGGGTCAAGAACCGTTAATTGACAGAATCGACCCTCAGACCGCCCATCACATGTCGTTGTTTGAATCGTTCGCAAGGTGGTCGTCCCGAGGCACCCGTCGCCGAGGGACGATGCCTTTGCCTGGATTGCGGCTTCCTCCAAATTGGGATGAACGTGTCTGGAAAGCTCATCTCCCGCCAGGAGATAAGAGGCACTTCTAGCGTTTTTGAGCGTCGAACGAAAATGGGGCTGCTCAAACATCGCCAGGAATCGATCTCCCGGAAACGGTTGTGCAAGTCGTGTCCTGGGTTGCTTGCGCGGTGTCGACTCACTACAACCCGCCCGCTCAGCGGCAGACGTGCGATTTGGGTGGATGAAGCTTGGTCACTTTGTCCTGAAATCGAATTGGAATTGAGCGTCGAATTCATTATTCACAAACTTTGGATGGATACGGCCCTCGGCCAGAATGCATTATTGTGTTCAAATTCCAGGCTATGTCACCCCATAAATCATCCCATCACGCAAGCATCTACAGTCTGCAAATGGCTTGCAAACTCAGCTCGTTCAGAGTCAAAGAGCGATGGGCGACATGAATCAAAGTGCCATCCGGGCGCTTGAACTGATCAAAAGTACACTTGTGATGCTATTCATCCTCCGGCAGCCGAACCACCAGGAGTCCTGTATCGAGCAGAACGCTCTGCTCATCGGCGGGCAAGTGGCCGAGCGCCTCACAGCCGACGAACTCGTCAATCAAGCTGGCACCATCCCGTTTGAAATACTGCCGCATCTCAACGAGCGACTGCCGTGGGTTTATGGTGCTGCTGGTGTGAAGTGAAGGCGCCAGAGGGCTTCAGGAGAGTTGGAGAGACGGACGTCCCGTCGATACATCCGCTTGCGACGCACCGTTAGCTTGGCATCCCTGCCTTCCGTCATGCGTGCTTTTGCCCTCATCCTCCTTCTTCCCGTCGCCGCCCTCGCGCAACGCGTGCCAACACCCACCGAAGCGCCTGCGACGTTGACGGCGGAGTTCGACCTCGTTTATGGCAGGACGCCCGAGCAGGAGCTGAAGCTCGACATTTACCGCCCGAAGGGTGATGCCGTGCTGCCCGCGTGCGTTCTCGTGCATGGCGGCGGCTGGACCGGGGGTGACAAGGAGCGATTCCGCGCGCTCGGGTTCGCGCTCGCGGAAAAAGGTTACGTTATTGCGAACGTCGAATACCGCCTCGCCGGCGCGGCGAAGTATCCGGCAGCCGTGCAGGATTGTAGCCTCGCCGTGCGCTGGGTGCGCGCGAACGCGGGGCGTTTCGGCCTTGATCCGCAACGCATCGGTGCCTGGGGCGGCAGCGCGGGCGGGCATCTCGTCGGACTGCTCGCCGCCGCGCCGCAGCATGAGAGCTTTCTCACTGCGGAGCTGAAGGACGTGCCCGCTGCCGTGCAGGCCGCCTGCATCATGGCCGGCCCCACCGATCTCACGAACGCCACTTTCGTTGAGTCCCTGCGCCGCGCGCAGGAAAAGAGCAACAGCTACCAATGGCTCGGCAAACTCTACGACGACGACCCCGACCTCTACCGCGACGCCTCACCGCTCACCCACTTCACGAAAACCACCGGCCCCATCCTCTTCCTCACCGGCGACCTTGACAACCCTGACCGTGACAAGGCCGGGATCGAAAAGCTCCAGTCACTCGGCGTGCCCACGAAACAAACGATCCTCAAAGACGCCAAACACGGCTGCTGGATGCAGATGCCGTGGTTCGAGCAGTGTGTGGCGGCGGTGGATGGGTGGTTCACTGAGCACTTGAAGTGAGAGGTCGCAGTGCGGTAGTCCCGGCGATACATCCGCTTGCGGCGCGCCGTTTGCTTGGCACCCCTGCTTTCGTCATGCGCGCTTTTGCCCTCACCTTCCTTCTTCCGGCCGCCGCCCTGGCCGCGCCTCCTGCCACCACGCCTTTGTTTTGGCCGGACCGCAACGGCCCGACTCTCGACGGCGTGGTGCCGGAAGCGGAAGTCGCGCGCCTGCCGGAGGAATGGGACGGTCCCAGCGGCAAAAACATCGCCTGGCGTCTGCCACTCGAAAACGAGGGGCATTCCACGCCGGTCATCGGCGGTGACTTGATCTGGCTCACCTCGGCCACCACCGACGGCAGCAAGCAATGGCTGCACGCCGTGGACCGTCACAGCGGCAAGCTGACGCATGACTTGCTGCTGTTTGAAAATGCCGACCCCGAACCGCTCGGCAACCCGCTCAACAACTACGCTGCGCCCTCCTGCGTGCTGGAGGCGGACGCGGTCTATGCCCACTTCGGCACCTATGGCACCGCCCGCGTCGATCCCGTCACCGGAAAAAAAGTCTGGGAACGGCGCGACATCAACGTCCGTCACTATCGCGGCCCCGGCTCCTCGCCGCTGCTCTTTGAAAACCTGCTCATCCTGACCTTCGACGGCATCGACCGGCAGTTCGTCACCGCTCTCGACAAAACCACCGGCAAAACCGTCTGGACCACCGAGCGCGTCACCGATTACGGCGACCTCGATCTCGAAGGCAAACCGACGCGTGACGGCGACATGCGCAAGGCCTACCACACCCCCGTTGTCTTTGATGTGGCCGGTGAAAAACAGCTCATCTCTGTCGGCTCGCGCTCGGCCTTCGGTTACGATCCTCTGACCGGCAAACAGCTTTGGAATCTCCCGCACTTGGGCTTCAACGCCGCTGTCCGCCCCCTGCGCTGGCAGGACGTGCTCTTCATCAACAGCGGCTCGGAGCGCGCCCAGCTCATCGGTGTCCGTCTGGACGGCGCCATGCGCGGCGACATCACCGCCAGCCATCAGCTTTGGATTCACGACAAACGCAACGCCAGCGAGGCCGGCGGCGTCGTTCGCGACGGCAAGCTTTTCCAAATCACCCGCGGCGGCATCCTCACCTGCATCGACGCGCTGCGTGGTGACGAGCTCGGTGAGGGCCGCCTGCCCGGCCAGCACCTGCCCATGCCCATCCTCATCGGCGACAAAATCCTCTTCAGCAACGACCGCGGCTCCTCCTTCCTGGTGCGCGCCACTCCCAAGCTCGACATCCTCGTGGAAAACCAGCTTCATGAACCGATGACCGCCGGACCCGCCGTCGCCGAGGGCGCGCTTTACCTGCGCACCAAAGCCGCGCTTTACCGCATCGAAAGCAAGTGACCACGCACACGCTCGAAGGCGATCTGCTCGTGGCTGGCGGCGGCATCAGCGGCGTCTGCTGCGCGCTCGCCGCCGCACGTCTCGGCGCCCGTGTCATCCTGTGCCAGGACCGCAGCGTGCTCGGCGGCAATGCCAGCAGCGAGATCCGCATGCACATCGTCGGCGCCAATGGCATGAGCGCGGGCGGGGAGTTGCAGAACGAGCTGCGCGAGGGCGGCCTCATTGAGGAAATCCGCCTCGACCTCGCCGTGCACAATCCGCAACGATCACCCGCTTTGATCGACCTTCTGCTCTATGACAAATGCCGCCGCGAACCCAACCTCGCGCTTTATCTGAACACCACCGTTGTCAGCGCCCTCGTCGAGGACGGCCTCATTCGCGAAGCGCGCGCCGAACGTCCCTCCACGGAGGATGCCTTCCTCATTCGCGCGAAGACTTTCATCGATTGCACCGGCGATGGCCGGCTCGGTGTCGAGGCCGGCGCGCCGTTCATGCGCGGGCGCGAGAGCAAGGCGCAATTTGGCGAGTCGCTCGCGCAGGACGAGGCGGACACCAAGACGCTCGGCTCGTCGATTTTGTTCCAAGCGCGCAAACACGACCAACCGATGCCTTTCACCGCTCCGCCCTGGGCGCGGCGTTTCACAGCGGACGATTTCAAACTGCGGCCCTATGGTCAGAGCGGTTTTGATCTTGGCCTCGAATACGGTTACTGGTGGATCGAGTGGGGCGGCTGTCTTGACACGCTGAAGGACAACGAGCGCATCCGCGACGAGCTGCTCGCCATCACGCTCGGCGTTTGGGACTTCGTCAAAAATCATTCCGAGGTGGACGCGTCCCACTGGGCGCTGGAGTGGATCGGCTTCCTGCCGGGCAAGCGCGAGAGCCGCCGCTTCAGCGGCCAGCACCTCCTCACGGAGCACGATTTGCTCACGTCACGCCCTTTCCCCGATGCCATCGCTTACGGCGGCTGGCCCATCGACACGCATCCGCCCGAGGGCGTTGATGCGCCCAACCAGCCGCCCTGCACGCAGCATCATCTTCCCTTCATCTACGACATCCCTCTGCGCTGCTGTGTCTCCGCCGGGCCGCGCAATTTGATGTTCGCCGGGCGCAATCTCTCCGCCACGCACATCGCCTTTGCCTCCACCCGCGTCATGGCCACCTGCGCCGTCGTCGGTCAGGGTGTTGGCACCGCCGCCGCGCTCGCCTTGCGGCAAAACACGCTTCCCGCCGAGATTGCCGCCGATGCGCAACTCATGCACGCCATCCAGCAGCAACTGCGCAAGGACGACGGCTACTTGATTGGCGTGTCGAACGAAGACCCACATGACCTTGTGCGCCAAGCCGCGCAGATCACCGCGTCTTCATCGCAAACAAACGCCAGCCCGGAAAACATCCGCAGCGGTCACACCCGCATCGTCACCAAACTGCCATCAGAGCGCCAGCAGCCCGGCCTGCACCGCTGGATGAGTCGAGACCTGCCCGCCACGCTCGAAATTCGCTGGTGCGAACCCGTGCCGCTGAGCGAGGTCGGCCTCGTCTTCGACACCGGTTTGCATCGTCTGCTGACCCTCTCCATGGCCGACGGCTACACTCGGAAAATGCTGTGGGGCCGCCCCCAGCCCGAAACCGTTCGCGACTACGAACTCAGCGTTGAAACAGCGGGCGGCTGGCAAAGCCTCGTCAGCATCGAAAACAACCACCAGCGCCTGCGCAAGCACGCCTTCCCTCCAATCGAGAGCGTCACCGCCCTGCGCCTCACCGTCACCGCCGCGAACGGCCTTGACCACGCCCGTGTTTTGGAGGTGAGGGTATATGGATAACGGGTGGTGACGGAACTCGTCCCGCAGAATGGCAGTTCTCCATCACGCGGTCAGGCACGATGAACGCAATTCGGTTCACGACCGTCATTCTCCCGCCAGCCCGACCTCCTCTCGCACCAACCGCACCCCGGCGACCAGGTTGACGAGCTTCTGTTTCGCCGCCCAGCGCGCGGTTTGGCTGAGGCCGCAGTCCGGGGCGAACACGAGCTTTTCGGCAGGGGCGTGGCGCAGGCAGGCGCGCACCGCTTCGGCCACCTGTGCCGGGGTTTCGATGTGGTAACTTTTCACATCAATGATGCCGACCGCGGCGTCCATGCGTTTGGCGATCTCGCCGATGACCGCCAGCTCGGCGAACTCGCGGCTGGCCATTTCGACGTGCATTTCATCGCAGTGCATGTCGAGAAACGCGGGGAATAACGGCGCGTAGCGGCGCGGGCCGACAGCGCGGCCTTTGAAATTGCCGAAGCAGAGATGCGTGCAAATCCGCGCCCGTCCGCGCGCCGGCTCGACGGTGCGGTTGAAGATGTCCACCAGCCGCCGAGTGTCTTCTTTGTGGCCGTAACAACTCATGCTGGGTTCATCCACGCAGATTTCCTCCGCGCCAGCCGCCACCAGATCGGCGATCTCATTGCGCACGATGGGCAGCAGCGCCTCGGTGATGGCGTGGCGGTCCGGATACTGCGTGTTCGGCAGCAGGCGACCGCTCAGCGTGAACGGCCCGGGCACCGAGACTTTGAGGGCCTGGCCCGCCGGTGCCAGCCGTCGCAACCTCTCGAACTCCTCGACCGCACCCAGGCCGCGCGGAGCGCTCAAATCGCCGGTGATGACGTGCTTGCCGCGCTGATCGTGAGCGGGCGGGCCAAAGCGGCGGGGACTTGCCGCTTCCAGGGCGATGCCTTCGAGAAAACCGTAAAACGACAGGTTAAAATCGAAGCGGGTCTGCTCGCCATCGGTGATGACATCGAGACCGGCGCGGAGCTGGTCGGCGATGGCGACGGTGGCGGCGTCCTCCTGCATTTCGGCGAGGTCAGCGGGGCCGAAGGCGTTGAGATGAGCGGCGGCAAACTCCAGCCAGCCGGGGAAGGGATAGCTGCCAATGACCGAGGTGCGCAGGGGGCGGGATTCCATGCGCGCAGTTTATTGCGATAGAGCGGGCAGCGTCAATGCCTGGCAGGATAAGACAAGCATTCCGCCGCTATCACCCCATTTGCTGACAACTGAATACCGAACACAGAATACTGGCGCCGACCACCTCACCTCCCCCGCCCAGGGCTGTGCCCGCAAGCGGCGGTGAAGACGCGGGTGAAGTAACTTTGTGAGGTGAAGCCGCAGAGTGATGCGATTTGTCCGAGGCTGAGCCGGTGATCCTGCAAGAGCAACCGCGCGCGGCGCAGACGGGTGGCGCGCAGGTGCTCGTTGAAGCCGTCGCGACCGCTGGCACGGAACAGCCGCGAGACGTGGTTGGGATGCACATGCAGATGCTGGGCCACATCGGCCCGGTTGATGGGGCGGTGGCAGTTGGCTTCCACGAATTGGCAGGCCGCCTGCCACAGAAGCTGGCCGCGTGAAAGCGCCGAGCGGCCACCCTGCCGCAGGTGCTCCGCCGTTTTCAGCAGCAGTGTTTGCGCCAGCGCGGTCAGCAAGGGGTCGGTGGGCGGGCGCATTGGCGTGGCGGCCAGCAGATCGCCGAGCGCGCGACCCTCCGCGTCAAGACCGCAGGGATGATGAAAGCGGGTGCCGAATTCCTTCAACGGCGTGCGCGCGTTGCGGTGACGGGCGCGGGTTTCATCGAAGGTGGAGAGGCAGTAGCGCGTCAGCGCCGCTTGAAAAGAAATCACCAGGGAGCTGAAGCGGCCCTCCAGACAGGTGAGCAGCCAGCACTCCGGCGCCACCCACAACGCCCCGCCCGGCGGCACCCGCACCTCGACCGGTTGCCCGTCCTGCATCAGGCGGCAGCAGCGCTCGCCGGAGAGCACCACCACTAGGCGCGGGAAGGCGGCATGGGCGGCCTCGTATTGCAGGCTGCGCGGCGCCATCGGGTGCCCGGCCTCGCGCGCCAGCCAGACCGACTTCAAGCCGCCGCGCTGAACCAGCCCGTTGATGGCCCAAAGATGCATTTGCCCGCCGGTCACAGCATGAGGGGGAATCGCGGCGGGTCAGCCCAGCCATTCGGTGAAGGCCGCCTCCGCGCGCGCCAGCATCTCGGCGCGGCTGCGTTTCAAATCCGTGAAGCGCGCCCAGGCGGCGGGGTTGGCGTCCCCGCCTTCAATCTCGGCGATGAACTCCTCCACCAAGTTGCCTTGGTCAGGAAAGCGCGCGCGCAAATGCGCTTTGCAGTCGTTGGCGTTTTGCAGTTGGCGGTTCTTGGTGCCGAGAGCCATGTGAGGATGATGCGCATGGAGGGCCGGAGCGCAAGTGGCGGCCCGCCTTTCCTCGCGCTTCGTTCACTCCACCCAGACCGGTTTTTTCCAGATCGGCACCGTGGATTTGATTTCACGCAGGTACCACTGGCAGAGATCGAAGGCCTCGGCGCTGTGCTTCGTTTGCACGCAGAGCAGCAGGCTCGGCTCTTCTGCCGGCACAAAACCAAGCCGGTGCTGGATGAAGACACGGTGCGGACCATGGCGCGCGCGCCCATCCTCAAGCAACGCCGCCAGCGTCTTCTCCGCCATCGGCAGGTAGGCGCTGTAGTCGATGCCGCGAATGGCGCGGCCCTCCTCGCTGCCGCGCACCACGCCGAGAAAACGCACCTCCGCACCCTCCTCCGGCTCGAAATGAGGTTCGGCGGAGGAGATGGGATCGGTGGAGAGCACACAGGCCATGCTCCATCATCGAATCGCGGCGGCGGATTGCAATTTGTTGCGCGGCTGACTTGACCGGAGGGGCGGGTTTGCGCCAAGCTGCGCCCTCGCAAACCAACCCCAACCCCTTCCTAGTTTATGAGCCGGAAAATTCGTTATGGCATGATCGGCGGCGGACGCGGCGCCTTCATCGGCGGCGTTCACCGCATCGCGGCGGCAATTGACGGTCAGATCGAACTCGTCTGCGGCGCCTTTTCCTCCGACCCGGAACGCTCGAAGGCCAGTGGCGCCGATTTCTTCCTGCCACCGGACCGCTGCTACGGCACCTTTGAGGAAATGCTCAAGGCGGAAGCCGCCCTGCCCGCGGACAAGCGCATGGACTTCGTCTCCATCGTCACCCCGAATCACATGCACTTCCCGGCGGCGAAAGCGGCGCTGGAGGCCGGCTTCCATGTGCTCTCGGACAAACCCGCCACCTTCAACCTCGCCCAGGCCAAGGAACTCGCGGAGATCGTCAAAAAATCCGGCAAGCTCTACGGCATCACCTACAACTACACCGGTTACCCCCTCATCCGTCAGGCCCGCCAGATGATCGAGGAAGGCAAGCTTGGCGCCATCCGCAAAGTCGTCGCTGAATACCCGCAGGGCTGGCTGGCCACCATGCTGGAAAACACCGGGCAAAAGCAGGCCTCCTGGCGCGTCGATCCCGCCATCTGTGGCGCCGCCGGCTGCATGGGCGACATCGGCACCCACGCCATCAACCTCGCCGAGTACGTCACCGGCCTGCACATCAAGGAACTCGCCGCCGACCTCACCATTTTCCTCGGCAAAGAAGGCCGCCGTTTGGAGGACGACGGCAATGTTTTGTTGCGTTTCACCAACGGTGCCAAAGGCGTGCTGCACTCCAGCCAGATCAGCGTCGGCTGCGAGAACAACCTGCACCTCCGCGTCTATGGCGAGCTGGGCGGCATCGAGTGGAGCCAGCTTGATCCGAACACCCTGATCGTCACCTGGCTCGACCAGCCGAAGCAAATTTTCCGCACCAGCATGGGTTACCTCGGCAGTGCCGCCGCCGCCGCCACCCGCACGCCCGCCGGGCATCCTGAGGGTTACCTGGAAGGTTTCGCCAACCTCTACAAAAACTTCATCAACCACATCCGCGCCCTCGAAGCCGGAACCATCCCGACCCCGCTCGACATGGACTACCCGAACATCGAGGATGGCGTCGCCGGCATGGCCTTCATCGAAGCGGTCGTGAAATCCTCGGCCAACAACGCCGCCTGGACCCCGCTCGACTTCACCCCGTCTCCGCGTCCGAAATACGGCGATGTTGAGTTGAAGTCGGATCGTGGTGGGTTGCGTTGACGGGGCATTTTGCACCGCCCCTTGGCGCGGCCAGCCCGGTCGCCGCCGGCCAACTCATTCTGGTTGTACCGGCGGTCTATGAGCGTCGCAAGATTTCCACGCAGCGGTCCGCTTTTCCAAAAAATCCACCGGCGGTCCCAGACCGCCGCTACAGCGAGCCGCTCCCCGGCGAGCCAGCGACTCGTACCCCGCCCACCGTGGCGCGACCGGCTTGGTCGCCGCCAGGGAATGGATCTCAAATCGACACCGGCCTGCCGGTTTTCGCGGAGGCGTAGATGGCGTCGATGACTTGCATGAGGCGGAGGGCTTGCTCGGGGGTGTTGAGCGGGGCGGCTTTGCCTTGGATGGCCTCGATGAAGTTGGCGGCGGAGCCGATGCGGCCCATGTCCTCGCAGGCGGGGGTGATGATGCTGCGGTTCACGCTGTTGCCGTTTTCCTGGACGTAAAGCTCGCAGGTGTCGATGGCGGTGTTGTCGAGGCCGTCGATGCCGAAGAGGCGCTCGACTTTGCCGCCGGCCTTGGTGCCTTGGAAGACCACGGAGACTTCCTCCCGCTTCACCATTTCCGCCCAGGAGACCTGCAGGCTGAGCACCTGGCCGGTCTTGAAGGTGACGAAGCCGTGCGCGGCGTTTTCCACGTCCGTGGTGCCGCCGACCTTGTCCGGGATGCCCCAGGGGCCTTTGAACTGCTTGTCTTGAATGAAGTCGGAGAAGGTCTGGCCGAGCACGTGCTTCGGCTCCGGGTAGCCCATGAAGTACATGGCCAGATCAACCATGTGCAGGAGGTCGATGAGCGGGCCGCCGCCGGAGAGTTCCTTGGTGGTGAACCAGCCGCCGAATCCGGGAATGCCGGTGCGGCGAATCCATTTGGCCTGAGCCGAGTTGATGGTGCCGACGGCGCCTTGTTTGATGTAATCCATCATCGCCTGGGACTCGGGCCGGGCGCGATTGTTGAAATTGAAAAGGACCTTTTTCTTGGCCTTGGCTGCTGTGGCGATGATTTCCTTCACCTCCTTCGCGTTCATTGCAGGAGGTTTCTCGGAGAAGACGTGTTTGCCCGCCTTGAGGCATTGGACGGTCAAAGGTTTGTGGAACTTGTTCGGGACAATGACGCTGACCGCCTTGATCTCCGGACTGCCCTTGAGCATGGCGTCCACGGACTCATAGGCGTTGGGGATGCCGTAGGCTTCCGCGGCTTTGGCAGCTGCACCAGGCGCGGCATCCGCCACCGCCACGATTTCCGCGCCGGCCTGGCGGAATCCCGCCGCGTGATACTGCAACATGCCGCCTGCTCCGATGATTCCGACTTTGATGGCCATAAAATGAGGGTGTGTGGGTTGGGGAAGAATGAAAACCGGGGCGAGGATGTCGATTGAAGGCCGGGGAGTCAAGAATGGAAATCAAACCCTGCGAGATGTCTGCTCGGTGGCGTGTTCAAAGAGCTTGACGCCGACCCGCGTTGTCTCGCATTCTGTTGGCATGTCGTCGCGACTGGTTCTTCCTTTCGTCTGCTTTTTGCTGGGCGGTGGCGCTGGTGCCTTCGTGACTCATTGGGCGGGTAACGGCAAGCCGGTACCTCCTACCGGCACCGAGACTCCGGAGCGCGCACGCGCTGCCGCTTCGATAAAGGCGGCCAGCTCGGCGGAGACAGTCGGTGGCGGGCACGACGCTCTGCCAGGAGGCGGCACCCCCAAATCCCACTCCCTGGGACAACTGCTCGATGATGGCGACAGCAAAAGCTTGGAGCTTTTTGTCAAAGGCCTCGACCTTTCCGAAATTCCGCGCGTGTTGCACGAACTGTCGGCGCGAAAAGACAATTCGGCCAACCGGCTGCGCCTGCTGCTTTTCCAATCATGGGCGGCGAAAGACCCTCATGCCGCCTGGAAGGCCGCGCTTTCCCTGACAGCGGAACAAGAGCGGGATCGGGTCCTGACCCATGTTTCCAACCAATTCGACCTCTCACGCCCCGACGCCGCCTTCCAGCTTGTCATGGACCTTGGCATGGGCAGCTCGCGCAAACAAGTCTTGCGTCAGCTCTTCAGCAGGTGGGCGAAAAGCAACCTCCAAGCCGCCCAGGCTTACTTGGATGCTCACCCGAATTTGCCGGTCAGCTCCGACGTCTTTGCCAATGCCGTCGCCGAGAACGCGATGAGCAACCCTCACCTGGCCCTCCAGCAAATGTTGGCATTACCCACTGCGAAGGACCGTGAAGACGCGCTGCGCTCGATCATCCGGCATTGGCATGGCAAAGACGCGGACGCGACCACGAACTGGGCGTTGTCGCAAACAGACCCTCTCCTGCGTGAGATCGCGCTCAAATCCCTCACACGCGCCATGGCCAATGAAAACCCGCGCCGAGCCCTCGAGTTTTTGTTCCAACATGGCACCGAGCACAGCATGCACTCGGAACTCAGCGGGATCATCATGTCCTGGGCGCAAAAAGATCCCGCAGCTGCCTTTGATTACATGGTCGCCAACACCGAAACCTTGTCCAACATGTCCTGGGTTTACAGTTCCGTTTTGCGGGACCTAACCCAAAGCGAGCAAGTCAATTTGGTTGCCCGGATCCCGGAGGGGAAGGTCAAAAACCAAGTCATCGATCAGTTGGCCAGACAGCACATAGAAGGTGCTCGCTATGCCCAGGCGGTGGTCGCTTTGAACGTCCTGCCTGATTCTTCGGAACGTGATTCCACCTTGCAGCGCCTTGGCGAGACTTGGGGCAAGGACAATCCGCAGGCCGCCGCCGCATGGTTGAAACACCAGCCAGATTCCACCGACCGCGACATGGTGGTCGCGGGTTATGCCGCAGCCCTCGCCGCCACCAGTCCGATGGTGGCTATCCAATGGGCCCAAAGCATTCCTGATGAAAAAGTGCAGGTGACCACCTTCAAAAACATCGCCATGCGCTGGATGAGGACGAATCCGCAAGAAGCGCAGGCCTGGCTGCAATCGCTCAATCTGCCGCAGGGCGAAAAGGACGGCATCCTTCGGGGCGTCCAGTACACCGGCACCACCACTTTTGGCATCACCGTGCAGGAGAGGCGATGAGCGCAAGGCAAGGAGGGCGGGATGGTTTTCCCGCTGCCGATTCGGGTGCTGGCGGCGGGGGCGCCGCTGCTACTTCGCGGCGCGTTTTAAGGGCGCAGGGAACAGGGCAAACCGCAAACCGCGGATTTCGAACTTCGAGCTTTGGGTTTCGAATTTTTTCCCCTCAAGGCACGGGTTCGCCGGAGCCGGGGTAAAGCCAGCGCACCACTTTGCCGTCGCGAATTTGCGCTTGTGCCACGACATCGAAGGGGCCGAAAAGGGTGAGGGTGTGAAACTGGACTTCGATGAGCCAGCCGGGTTTGCCATCGACGACGCCGGGGTGCGGACGGCCCCAGGCGAGGACGTTGTCGGGGCGGATTTCATTGACTTGGCCGGCGCGCATGCTGGCGAGCAGGAGGTCGTAGCCGCCGGAGGAGTTGGGCACGGGTTTGCCCTCCAAATCGATCTGGTCCGCCAGCGCGGCGGTTTGCACGTCCCCGCGACGCCGGGCCTCCCAAGCCAGCCGCGCCAACTCGATGCGGTGCGACCTCCACTTTTCGTAGGCGGGCTGAATCTGCTCAGGCAGATCGGTGGCGGTCACTGGCAGGGTGCCGCGCGCGGTGGATCCCTCGGAGGGGGTGATGGTCAGCGTGCCCGCCTCCGCTGAGAGGGCGATGACACTGGCGCCCGCTGCCAACTGCCCGCTGCCGGCGCTCATGCGGATTTCCACCGGTTGCTTGATGACGACGGGGCGGGGGAAGGCGCGCTCGGGGATCTGCGTCCAGTTTTGCGTGGCCTCCTCCAGGCTGGCGATGGCGGGCGCCACGAAGTCGTCGCTGCTCGCAGCGGGTGCGGGCGGCGGGGGGCTTTGGGGGGCGCTGGCGGGTTGCGCGGGCGTGCGGGTTGCCACCGCTTCGGCGGGCGCGGATTTTTGACCTGGAGGCACGGGCGCGGGTCCTTTTTCAAAGATCATGCGCTCATGCGGGGGCGCGAGGAAGAAATCGTAACCAAGGAAAATGCCGGCGACGATGAGGACGGTAATGAAAAGCGCTTTCATGAGGGCGCTCATTTGATGCCCGTCCTTCGGGGATTTTGCAAATGGCGGATTTCCCGGTTGCCTTGCGCGCCGGGGAAAGGCTTGGTTTTGGCATGACCGGTTACTTCGACCACAACGCCACCACGCCGCTCAGTGCGGCGGCGCGCGCGGCGTGGTTGCGGGCGGCGGACCGGCACTGGCACAATCCCTCCAGTCTGTATCGCGACGCCGGGATCGCGGCGCAGGCGCTGGACGCCGCGCGCGAGCGGCTGGCGGACCTGCTCGGGGCCGAGGCGGAGCGGGTCGTCTTCACCAGCGGCGCCACGGAGAGCAACAACCTGGTCTTCGCCACCGCCGCGCGTTTATTGGGCAGCGATCAACATGTCGCGCTGTCCGCCGTGGAGCATCCGAGCGTGCGCGCGGCCGCGCGCGGCTGGCTGGGAGTGGAACGCGTGCAGGTGCTGCCGGTCAACGCGCACGGCATTCTGGAGCCGGCGACGTTGCAGGCGTGGCTGGGGCAAACCGGTCCGCGCGCGGGTTTGGTCGCGGTGATGGCGGCGAACAACGAGAGCGGCGGCCTGCAACCCTGGCGTGAGCTGGCGGCATTGTGCCGGGCGGCGGCGGTGCCGTTTCATTGCGACGCGGCGCAGTGGCTGGGCAAACTGCGCGCCGTCGGGCTGGGTGAATGCGATTTCGTGACGGGCAGCGCGCACAAGTTCGGCGGGCCAAAGGGCGCGGGCTTTCTGCTGCTGCCGGAGGGCGCGCCGTGGAACGATGCCACCCTGGTTTTTGGTGGACCGCAGGAGTCGGGCCGCCGGGCGGGCACGGAAAACTACCCCGCCGTGGAGGCAATGGTGACGGCACTGGAGGAACGCGCGGCGGCACTTGCGGGCGATCCCGGCGGACGCGACGCTTTCGAGGCGCGGCTGCGCGCGGCCTTTCCTGAGCTGCGGGTGATCGGAGCGGAGGCGGCGCGCTTGTGGAACACCTCGCTGCTGGTGATGCCGCGCCACTCGAATTTGAAATGGCTGACGCGGTTGTCGCGGCGCGGTTTTGCCATCTCCACGGGGTCGGCGTGCAGCACGGGCAAAGAAGGATCGTCCGTGGTGGTGCGCGCGCTGGGCGCGGATGAGGATGAGCTGCGGCGCGTGCTGCGGCTGAGCGGCGGCTGGGACAGCACACCGACGGACTGGCTGGTGCTGGCGGAGGCGCTGGTCGCGGTCGGCACCGAACTCGACGCGGGAGGCGTGGGACAATGACGGAGTTGATCTTCAACTTGCTGGGCGGCATCGGCCTGTTTTTGCTGGGCATGGTGCTGCTGACGGATGGCCTGCGCACCTTTGCGGGCGCGGCGTTGCAACGGGCGCTCACGCGCTTCACAGGCACGCCGGTGAAAGCGTTTCTTTCTGGCGCGTTGGTGACGCTGCTGGTGCAATCGTCAAGCGCGACGACGGTGACGGTGATCGGTTTTGTCAGCGCCGGCATGCTGACGTTTCCGCAAGCGCTCGGAGTGGTGTTCGGTGCCAGCATGGGCACAACCGGCACGGGCTGGATTGTGGCGACTCTCGGCCTCAAAATCAGCTTGAGCCAGTATGCGCTGCCGGTGGTCGGGGTGGGGGGATTGCTGAAGCTGCTCGGCCAAGGTCGCAAAGGCGCGTTGGGGCTGGCATTGGCGGGGTTCGGGTTGATTTTTCTTGGCATCGACACCTTGCAAATGGCGATGGCCGGGGCGGCGGCGCGATTCGAACTGGCCAGTCTGCCTGCCACGGGTTTCCCAGGGCATTTGCTAGCGATGCTCGTGGGCGTGGCGCTGACCGTGCTGATGCAATCCTCGAGCGCGGCGATGGCGACGGTGCTGACGGCGCTGCACACAGGGGTGGTGAATTTTGAGCAGGCCGCCGCCCTGGCCATCGGCGCGGCCATCGGCACCACGGTGACCGGCGCGCTGGCGGCCCTGGGAGGCACCGTGCCGGCCAAACGCACGGCGCTGGCCCATGTGGTCTTCAACCTCGTCAGCGGGCTGGCGGCGCTGGCGCTGCTGCCCTGGTTTTTGCGCGCGGTGGAGTGGGCGCAGCGGCATTGGGGTCTCGATCCTGGCGCGATGAGCCTGGCGGCCTTTCACACCGCCTTCATCGCGCTCGGCGTGCTGCTGTTCCTGCCCTGGGTGCGTGTCTTTGCCCGCCTCATCGAGCGCGCGCTGCCGGACCGGGGGCCGCCCTTCACACGTCACCTCGACCGCTCGCTGCTGCACGCGCCCCCCGTCGCCCTCGAGGCCACCGACCGCGCGTTGCGGCTGACAGCGGCGACGTTGTTCCGGGGCTTAAAGGAAAACGTGGATGGCAAGTCCGAGGGTGCCGCCAACAATGGCCACAGCGCCAGCGATATTGAGCACGCGCTGACCGCGATCCAGGACTACCTGGGGCGCATCCCCATGCCGCTGGAAAATGGCAACGGCCTGGGCGCGCGGCGTGTGGCCCAGCTTCATGCCATCGACCACCTGCTGCGCCTGCAACCGCGCCTGCGCGCGGACGGCTCGCTGCGGACGCTGCTGCGGCACCCGCGCCTGGAGCCGGCGCGGCTAAGGGCGCTCGAGGTGCTGGAGACAGGCCGGCAGGTGATGGAGCAACGCGCGCTGGACGACTGGGCGCCGCTCATCGAGACGAACTCCGCCATGCTGGCCGCCCTGCGCCGGGAGCTGCGCCCGCAGATCCTGGAAGAAACCGCCGGTGGCGAGTCCGCGCCGGCGCATTCCCTGGAGCTGCTCGACGCGCTGCACTGGCTCGACCACACCGGCTACCACACCTGGCGCATCTGCCATTACCTGGGCTAATGCCTTCCCTCTTGCATTGCGCTGGCGATGCGCTAACGGCTGACCGTTTGCACTGACCACCCCCTGATGAAGGCCCTTTTAGTTCTCGAAGACGGACGCGCGTTTGAAGGCGAGTCCTTTGGCGCGCCCGCCACCGCCACCGGCGAGGTGTGCTTCAACACCTCCATGTCCGGCTACCAGGAGGTGCTCACCGACCCCTCCTATCGCGGCCAGATCGTCACCATGACCTACCCGATGATCGGCAACTACGGCGTCAACGAGCTCGATCCCGAGAGCGCCCAGCCGCATGTGCGCGGCTTCGTCATTGAGGAACTCTGCGCCGTGCCCAGCAACTGGCGCGCCAGCGGCTCCCTGGACGACTACCTCAAGCGTTGGAACATCCCCGGCATCCAAGGGGTCGATACCCGCGCCCTCACCAAACATTTGCGCAGCGCCGGCGCCATGCGCGGCATCATCACCAGCGAGCTCGACGCCGAAAAAGCCCTCGCCGCCGCCCGCGCCAGCGCGCCGATGGAAGGCTCTGATTTTGTCACCGAAGTCACCACTCCTGAAGCCTACACCTGGGACCCCGAGGACCTCGACAGCCGCCAGTGGGACATTCCAAATCCCTCGCAAAAATCCACCGGCGGAGACGACGGCGTCTTCAAGCCGCTGCCCGAGGTCAAACACCGCATCGTCGCCTATGATTTCGGCGTCAAACGCAACATCCTGCGCTGCCTGCGCCAGCAGGGCTTCCGGGTGGAGGTGGTGCCCGCCCACACCAAGGCCGCCGACGTGCTCGCTCGCAACCCCGATGGCGTCTTCCTCTCCAATGGCCCCGGCGATCCCGCCGCGCTCGGCGGCATCCACCAGGAGATCAACCAGATCATCGGCAAAACACCCGTCTTCGCCATCTGCCTCGGCCATCAAATCCTCGGCCACGCCTTTGGCGGGCGCACCTTCAAATTGAAATTCGGCCACCGCGGCGGCAATCAGCCCGTCAAAGACCTGCGCACCGGCCAGGTCGCCATCACCAGCCAGAACCACGGCTTCGCCATCGACCCCGCCAGCCTGCCGTCCAGCGTCGAGGTCACCCACATCAACCTCAACGACGGCACCGTCGAGGGCATGAGGCACCGCGAGCAACCCGTGCTCAGCGTCCAATACCACCCCGAGGCCGCCCCCGGCCCCAACGACGCCAAGTATTTTTTCGCTGAATTCGCCAAACTCATTGAACAAGCCCGCTGAAATCGTTAAAAATCCGAATTCTATGGCCAGGATCCACTACACCACCCCCGAAGGCGCCACCGGCGAGATCGAGCTCACCGCCGAATCCATGACCGTCGGCCGTGCCGATGACAACGCCATCGTCATTCCCGATGGCTCCGTCTCCAGCCACCATGGCGAGCTCGTGTTTGACGGCGCCGACTGGGTCTTCAACGACCTCGGTTCCACCAACGGCACCAAGATCCAGGGCGAACTGGTGACCCAGGTCGCGCTCACCCAAAATCCTTCCTTCACCCTTGGCTCCGTCGATTGCGTCTTCATCCCGGACGCCGGCGAAGCGGAAACCGCCGCCGCCTACTCCTCCGGCGCCAGCGCCGCCGCGCATACTCTGGAGGGCTATGGCGCGCTGCCTTACGACGGCAGCCTGCGCTCCGGTTTCGGTCCCAAAGTGAGGGAAAAAAAAGGCGGGGGCGGCCTGATGTTGTTCGGTGTGCTCGGCCTGATCGCCTGCGGCGTCGCCGTGTTTCTCTTCTCCAGCATGACCGCCTGACCGCCGCGCGCGGCAGGAGTGGCGCAAGCATCCTGCTTGCGCCCTTTTTCTTTCCCCATTCGCGCGTCCGCGCCGCGCCCTCCCCCAATCGTTACTTTTACTCATGTCCAACACCATCATCGTCGGCCTCCAATGGGGGGACGAAGGCAAAGGCAAAATCGTCGATTACCTCACCGAAGGCTCTGAGGTCGTCGCGCGCGCCGCTGGCGGCAGCAACGCCGGCCACACCGTCATCAACGGCGGCCAGAAATACATCCTGCACCTCATCCCCTCCGGCATCCTCTGGCCGGACAAACTCTGTGTCATCGGCAACGGCGTCGTCATCGACCCGCTCGGCCTGCTTGAGGAAATGGCCACCCTGCGCGGCCAGGGCGTCGTCATCACCCCGCAAAACCTGCTCATCAGCGAAAACGCCCACCTTACGCTCGACTACCACAAGATGCTCGACCGCGCGCGCGAGGCACGGCGCGGAGAAAATGCCATCGGCACCACCGGCCGCGGCATCGGCCCGACCTATGCGGACAAGATCGAGCGCCAGGGTCTGCGCGTGACTGACCTGCGCGATCCCTCCAAACTCGCCCATGAGGTCGAGTGGCGCGCCGCTTTGCACAACCAGGAGCTCGCCCTCGCCGGCTATGGTCCGGTCAACGTGCCCGAAATCGTCGCCCAGATCACCGACGCCGCCGAGAAACTGCGGCCGCACATTGCCAACACGGTGGTCGTGCTCAACGAGGCGCTCAAGGCTGGCAAACGCGTGCTCTTCGAGGGCGCGCAAGGCAGCTACCTTGACATCGATCACGGCACCTATCCCTTTGTCACCTCCTCGAACACCACCGCCGGCGGCGCCTGCACGGGCAGCGGCGTCTCTCCGCGCCGCATCGAGCGCGTCATCGGTGTCTGCAAAGCCTACACCACGCGTGTCGGCGCCGGACCCTTCGTCACCGAGAACGACGACATCGGCGACCTGCTGCATGGCATGGGACGTGAATTCGGCGCCACCACCGGCCGCGCCCGCCGCTGTGGCTGGCTCGACGCCGTGCTTCTTCGCTACGCGGTGATGGTCAACGGCTGCGACGAGATCGCCATCACCAACCTCGACGGCCTCGACAGCCTCGAAACCCTCAAGATTTGCACCCATTACGAACTCGACGGCAGCATCATCGCCTACCCGCCCCCCACGGTGGAGGAGATCGCACGCTGCAAACCGGTGCATGAGGAGCATCAGGGCTGGCAACAGGATCTCAGCGGCATCACCTGCTACGCCGACCTGCCCGCGCGCGCCAAGGCCTACCTCGACCGCATCGCCGAACTCGCCGGCGCTCGCGTCTCGCTCGTCGGCATCGGTCCCGCCCGCGCGCAGACGCTGGTGGCTTGAAGCGCCACTGCCCTCACAGCGCGCGCCTTACCGCGCACCCTGTGAATTTCGAGTTTCGAGTTTCGAGTTTTCACCCGCCATCACCCGCAAGCGATGCTGCTCGTAGGCCTGCGCCGCCTCCGTGGACCGGCCCTGTCTCTTCAGCGTGTAGGCCAGGTTCATCCACGCCTGCGGATGCTGCGGGCTGAGACGCACGGTTTTGCGGTAGGCCTCCGCGGCCATTTTGAGGTCGCCAAGTTTGTCCTGAATGAGCCCCTGAAAATACCAGGCGTTGGCCTGGCTGCCGTTGATTTGCAAACAGCGCTTGATCGCCGCCGCGGCGGCGGCGGCATCGCCCTGCTTCGTTTTGACGTAGGCCAGCAGATAGAATCCCTGGGCATAGGTCGGCGCTAAAAAAGTCAGCCGCCGCAGGCATTCGTCCGCCTCGTCGAGCTTGCCGGTCCTGAGGTGATGCGTGGCCAGCAGCAGCCAGCTCATGCGGTCGTTCGGGCTGTGCTCGACCGCCTGGCTCAGCGCCTCGTATTCCTCCGCCTCGGAAGGGCGGCGCGTGTCCCCCGCGCCACGCGAGCGGATTTGCGCCACCGCCAATTGATGCCAGTGCAGGCCCGCCCGCGGATCGAGCGCCACCGCCCGCCGCTGGCAGGCCAGCGCGTCTGGCGTGGCACCGAGATAACCGGCGCTGATGCCCAGCAGCGCCCAGCACTCCGCGCTGCGCGGATAGCGCCGCGTCAGCCGCAGCAGCGTGCGCGTGGCGGCGCTCATGGCGCGGCTTTGGATCTGGTTGAAAGCCGACGCAAACTCAGGATCGCGCGCCACCTGGTCCAGCCTCGGCGTGCGCGGCAGTTCCTTCAGCGGCTTCAAGGACGGGCGTTTGCGCTCCGTCTCGTAGGCGGCCATCGCCGCTGGCAGGGCGAAGTTCATCCAGTTTTTCAGCGGTGTCTTCATGGCCACGACACCGATCACCGATCCGTCCGCCGCCAGCACGGGCGACCCCACTCCGCCCGGCGAGTCCTCGCCTTGCAAAGTCAGCCAGCCCTGGCCCGCCAAGGTGTCGTCAAAGGCGACCATGGCATCGGCGATGAGCAGGCCGCGCTTGTCCGACAGCGCCACCACCCGGCACGGTGCGGGCTGGGTGAAATCGTGATCGGCGCGCAAACGCAACGCCGCCGCCGGCGGTCCGTCGCCCTGAAGCAAAGCCACCCCGCTGCGCAGATCGCAAACGTAGAAACCGGTGATGCGGTGGTTGGTGCCGTCCGCCGCCGTCGTGGTGACATAATCGATGCGCTCCGCAATCTCCGGGTGCAGCAGGCTGGCATCGGTCAAAATCAACCCATCACCCGACACGAAGCAGCCCACCCCGGCGCTGAGCAGTCCGCCAAATTCGTCCCATGCCCGGATGCTCACCACCGACCCGGCCACCTGCTGCGCCAACTCGATCAATTCTTTTTGCGCCGGCGTCAGCTCGGTCCGCTCGACGGCCGGTTGCGGCCGTTCCGGGGGCGTCTCCCCTGGCATGAAGGGCGACAGCATCGGCAGACCATCCTCAGCCGCCTCGCTCATCACTCCGGCTTCCGGTGGCGGCGCGTTGGGATCGAAAAATAGCAGCGGGTTAGGGGAATCCAGCAATGCCGGAGGCAGACCGGGATGCTCGGGCAGTGGTAGGTCGGGCCCCGCCCGGTCATCCGCCCCCGCGAGCCCCGAACCAACCAGGGCGAGGGCGAGCGCCACCGGTCGCCAGCAGCGCCAGGCGGCGCGATGGTACAAGCACAGGCAAATGAGGGGACGCATCTCGTGGCACCAATGCGCGACCCGCGCCTGCGCACATGCCCTGAATTGTGACAGAATCTTCACATCGAACCCTTTTCGATTTGCCCGCCGAGACGCTAACACATCGCAAAGGCACCCCCTTGATGTCTCCTTTCCCGAAATCCATTCTTTTTCCACCGGCGTTGGCCACCACCGTCTTGATGGCCGCACTGGCGTTCACACCGCTCTTCGCTCCCGCGGGCGAGATCGAGCTGAAGTCCCTTAACACGGTGCAAAACGACCCGGCTGCCAAGCGCAAATACGGGCCCTACGCCGGCGCTTTTGGCGGCGCCAATTCCGGGCAGTTTGGCAATGTCAACATCGGCGGCTTTAATTATTCGCTGAACGACCGCGATAACTCCGCGGTGTTTGGCTTCGAGGTTGGCAAAACCTGGCGCTCCAAGAAATTCCCCGTTGCCTTCTCCATGGAGTTCGAGGGCAGTTTCATGCAAACGGAGTTGAGCGGCGAGCTTGATCCCGCTGTGCGTGCCGGTCCGCGCGCGCCGGCAGGCTCGACCCCTCCCCTCGTGGTCAACCCGCTGCTCGCGCCGGCCCCCGGCAGTCCCGAGGCCAAAAAAGCCAGCCAAACACCCAGGCTGCCCACTGACAGCACCGTCGATGCGTACACCGCTGACATGAACGCCGTCTTCTTCATGGTCAACGGCACCCTCAGCCTAGACCTCTGGCGTTACCGCGCCCGCGTCGGCAAGTTCATTGGCGGCTTGAAACCCTACATCGGCGGCGGCTTCGGCGGCGGCCAGGTCTGGTTCCGCAACAGCTTCACCCGCTCCCTGGCTCAGGCGGACGACCCCGCCTCCACCACCCTCGCCGACGCCACGCCCTTCGCGATCGACGAGTTCATCAGTGCCTGGCAGTGGTACGGCGGCATCGAATACTGCTGGCAGGACAAGTACAGCCTCTTCGCCGAGTACCGCGAATTTCACTTCGGCGAGCTTGCGGACATGTCCGACTTCTACACCAAAGGCTACGTTATCGGCTTTCGCTACCGCTACTGATTTCCACGCTCCCCCCCTCCTGATGAAACGATCCCTGACGACCTCCCTCCTCGTCCTCCTGCTGGCCTCCGCCGCTCCTGCTGCCGAGGTCTATTTCGACACCGTTAGCACCGCCAGCGCCTCCCGGCTGCATGGCGCCTATTTCGGCGCCTTCGCCGGCGGCGTCGGCGTCCAGGGGGTCACCACCTCCAAACGGCTGCGCAATCTTGGCGTGGACGGCAGAGGCGCCGGTTGGATCGGCGGTGTCGAGTTCGGCTACAAATGGGCCACCCCTGTCGGCCTCAATCTCGCCGCGGAATTGGAACTGTATTACCTCAACCAGGACATCTCCGGCAAAGCGGACAGCGAAAGCTACCGCTCCAGCCTTCATGCCTTTGGCGCCATGGGCAATGGCATTGTTCAGTTCGATCTGGGCGCCATGCTGGGCGAGGACGCAGGCTGGGTGGGCAACATCAAACCTTACCTCGGCGCCGGCGTCGGCTACGGCTACGGTTATCAAAACCAGGTTGCCTACAAACGCCCGGGCAAGAGTGAAAAACAGCTCGGCAACGATGGCGCGTCCAGCTTCGCCTATCAACTCATCGCCGGTGTCGAGGTCGATCTCGCCGAGAACTTCTCTGTCTATGGCGAGTATCGCTACCTGAACCTCTATGACTTTGGCAATGGCGACATCCAGGGTGTGGACTTCTCCGCCTGGGTGCTCGGTGTCCGCTTCCAATACTAAGTTAGAATCTGGGCCAGCCGCCCGCTTTCGCCTCCTCGTCCGGCATCCCTCATGAAGCATCGCCTTTTGCCCCTCGCCCTGCTCGCCTGTCTGCTCGCCTCCTGTCAGACCTACCGCACCCGCAAGGTCGTCTTCAAGAACCATCCCATCGCGCTTTATGTCGTCAACGAGATGGTGGACGAGGAGTCCATCGAGTACTCCGTCAAGTTCCGCAACGTCGGACGCGAGGTGCTCAGTTTCGACTACACCATCGCCGACGAGGCCGGCGTTCCCCACGTCGATGCCGACGGACCTAACTCCGGTGTCATCGAAAACCTCTATCCCGGCGCCGAGGTGAAGGTGGACAACCCCACCGAGTGCATGAAGGTCTGGGTCACGCTCGGAAAAGTCACTTATGGCAAGCGTCCCAAGGAGGAGTTGAAGGGCATTTACGACGCCGGCAATGCCTTTGCCCCGGGGGACATGATGCCGGGCGGCGGCCCCGTGGATGGCGGTTTGATCCCGCTGCCCGCCGGCCCCAACCCGCCCCTGTGAGTGGCCTTCGCATGTCCACGCCGAAGTCACCCGCCTTCCGCATCCTGCTGGCGCTGCTCTGCGCCTCTCTCGCTGACGCCGCCGTCATCACCCGCGAGCAGGAGCTCGAGTCGCGCGCCCGCCGCCTGTATGAGAGCGCCATGAAGGACGCCTATCACGGCCGCCCGGAGGACGCGCTGCGCAAGTTCGAGAGCCTGGTCAAAGCCTACGCCCGCAGCAGTCACGCCGCCGCCGCGCAGTGGGAGGTCGTCCGCCTCAACGAGGCCTTCGCCGACCACACCGCCGCCTTTGACGCCTTGCAACTGCTCATCGACCACTACCCCGGCCACTTCGAGAAGGCTTTGAAAAAGCAGTTCGAGATCGCCCTGCGCCAACTCGTGCGCTACGACCACCTGCTGCGCCTGCCCGACCAGCGCCGCCCCAAGGACCTGCCAGACAAAGAAAAGGTCTCCGCCATGCTGCGCATTGTCATCGAAAACGGCCCCTACGCCGAGTCTGTCGCCGAGGCCAGCTACTACCTCGCCGTCGCCCTGGAAAAGGAGGGAAAAATTCCGCAGGCCGCCATGAGGCACGAGGAGTTCATCGAGCGCTTCCCGGAGCATCCCCTGGCCGATGACTCCGCCTATCAAGTGGCCTACATCCTCTACAAACGCTGGCTGGCCATGAAAGGCACCGCCCCTGCCAGCCGCGACCGCGCCGCCATGGCTCTGCGCTGGTTCCTGGTCCGTTACCCGGAAAGCGACAAAGCCGCCCAGGCCCGCAGTGGCCTGGACGAAATCCACCAAGCCGAGCGCGCCGAGCTTGTCTCCCTCGCCGCCTATTATGAAAAGCGCGGCGACGAACGCGCCGCCGCCGTATATCACCGCGAGCTGGCCTCCAAATTCCCCGAACTCGCCCCCGAAGGCAGCGCCCTGCGCGCCAAGGTGCTGAGTCTCATGGAAAAGTACCCCGAACTCGTCGAACCGGAAAGCGAACGATCCTTCGCCGGCCTTCCCATCATCGATCCCGCCGTTTTCCCCACCGCCCTCAAGTCCGAGGACATCTTCGACTTCAGCGAGGAGCCTTAAACACGCCGTTCCCTCAACCCTGTTTCCCGCTGGGATAAGAAGGCGGCAGACCGGGCTCCCGCAGCAGGCGAGCGGCGAATTTCACGGTCGTGATCCGCTCAAAGTACGCCTTCTTGTAACCGAAGCGCGCATTCACGGGATAATCCCTGCGCGCGTGGCGCAGATGCAGAGGGTGGCCGAGATCGTTGCCGGGAACGGCGAAGAGCACGTTGCCATCGGGACCATATTGAATCGACTCGAGCTGGATGGCATTCGGCAGCGGCAGGCCGTCAAGGGCATAGACATTGGTGTCGAGCACGACGGAGCCGTCCGATCCAAATGCAATCCTCGTGCCGCGCCGCATCACCCAGCCGTTGCCGTGCAGGTCGGTGTCGAGCTCAAACACCTTGGAGAATTCGGTGCTGTTCGCGTGCTTCGAAAGCTGCGTGGAGACCACGGTGTAAGTCTCCTGTTTGGCGGCGCAGCCGGCCAGCAGGACGAGAAACAAAGGCAGCAGGGCGGGTGACGGAAGACGGGGCATGAGGCGAATGTGGAAACCGCGCACTTCACCGGATTCATCGCGCGCGGCAAGCCTGTCAATCTAACGAAGTTGTCACAATCAGGCCGCGCTGCGGGCGCCCGGATCGAAGGCGGTGAGCGCGCTCCACGATGTGACGATTTGTTCACCCTCGACGTGTTGCGGGCTTTCACCCGTCCAGTTAGACAGACATGACAAGGCTGATGAAAAGCCTGTCCTTCAACTGACCCACCTTCAAGTCATCCATCCTATGAATCGTAATCCCCTCCAAAGTCTGGCCGTTTGCGCGCTGGGCGCCCTCATGGCGGGCGTCATGCCGGCCGACGCCGATGAAGTTCTCGTTTACAAGCTGGCCTCCGCGCGCCGCTGGCAGCAGAACACCGTTTATTACCCCGACTCCACCAACCCGCAGCTCCGCAATTCGGTGGCAGGCACCTTCAAGGACACCTCCTATCTGGTCATCAATCGCACCACGCGGGAGATGGCTTTGATCGATTATTATCAATTCGTGCGGGATGGCGGACGCTACAAGGTCTATGAGATCGAGCGCGGCGCTTACGCGCTTTGGGACAAAACCTTCCCAGCCGAGACCAGCTACGAATACCAAGTGGTGCAGGCGCCGAAAGCCGGCACGCAGACGGTTTCCTTCAAATCGGGTTTCCAGACCATCGAGGCCACCGACCTCAATGACGACAGCTTCCAGGACGAGATCGAATCCGGCGAGCTTTGGTTCCTGCGCGGCGGCGCCGGCGCCCGCAGACTTTCATCGCTGCTCACCCTCAACGAGGTGGCCGGCAAACTGACCGGCGTGAAGCGCGAGTTCAGCACCATTGAGTATGGTCCCCTGGGGTCCTCCTATGGCATCGACCATTACCGCGGCGGCGGCACCCAAACCGCCACCCTGGACGCTCCCAGTACCCTGGCCGCCACCAACTTTGTTCCGGCGCAGTTGACCGGAGTGCGCTCGACGATTGCCACCGACATTCTCCAGCCCGTTGACGGTGACTCCAACCCGCTTCCCCACGGTTTGACCCAGGGTGATATTCTGACTTTCGTCTCGGGCACGGTTCCGCCGCTGCTGGACGGCGAAAAGTACCACGTCATCCGCGTCAACGCCACCAGCTTCAAGCTGGCGGCCACCGCGGCAGACGCCGCCTCCGACACGGCCATTGACCTCACCGGCGCCAACGCCACCGGCGCCGTCTTCCTGCCCACCAGCACACCCGGCGCGATCGCCATTGTGGAGGGCATCCTCGCCAAACTTGGCTACGACAATCTGGCGGCGCCCGCACCCTGATCCACACCCCGCCCCGCTTCTCACCTCACACAAACCCCTTGCCCCACATCTCATGAACAAATTTCGCTTTGGCATCCTCTCCACGATTCTCCTCGGTGTTGGCGCGCTCTCCGCGCAGACGCCGGAGGACATCGTCATCTTCAAGCGCACCGGTTTCCTCGCCCAGGATTACGCGGCGGAAAACACCACCGCCGGCACCGGCATGGCCTCCTTCAAAAACCGCGTCCCCGAGGGCCAGTATGAAATCATCAACCTGACCACCGGCGAGCACCAGATCATCGAATACTACGGCCCTCCCCACCCGGACTTCCCTGCCAGAGTGTATTTCGTGAACGCTCCGGCCTCGGGCATCATCTACGACATCCTGCCGATCAAACCCGCCGGCAACTTCCTCTGGTTCCGCGCCTACGGCGCCTCCGTCGAGGTGGCGGAGGATCTGGACCCGGACGATGACAACACCATCGACTACTTCAGCACCGTGCAATACGTGGCTGACGAGCAGGGCAAGGCCGGCAAAATCAAAATCGGCGGCCGTGAGCTGTTTGTGCCGAAGACCATCACCGTCCTTGAGGACCTGATGGAGCAGTATGAACAGAACCTGGCCTCCGGCGGCGTGCCGAAGTCCACCGGTTCCGTCATTCGCCAATTCAAAGGCACCGCCAAACTGGATGTCAAGCTCTCCAACACCGCCTCGACACCCGGGGCGAACAACAGCCTGGAGGCGGCCATGGACAGCGTGAAGGCCTTGCTGCAGAAGCAGGGCTACATCGAAGTCACCGAGTGAGGCGGGCCAGGCGGCACCTGGCTTTCCGTGCCAAAAATCACCCATCGACTTCCCTGCTCCGGTGCCGCGAGGCGCCGGAGCTTTCCCTTTCCCAGACGATGAAAACGGACCACACGAAGAAACTGACGACAAACCGACAGCTTGGCGCGGCATGCCGGTGGCACGTCGCTGTCCTGCTCGTTTCCGCCTGCGCGTTTTCCGTCTCTTGTGGCGGCAAACGCGCGGACGAGTCCGCTGCCGCCGCCGCCGCCAAAGCGCGGCAGGAGGAGGGGCTGAATGGCGCCGCCGCGCGCTTCAATCGCCGGAAGAAACTGCCCGCGACTTTGTTTTCGAGAGGGAATTACTCCGGCTCCATCCGGCTGGCTCCGTCCGGAGTGGACGCGGAGGAGACGGCTGAGGAAAAACGCCGAGCGCTGGAACTGGCCGCGCGCGCGCGTGGCGGCCAAATCAGCGCGGACGAGGCGCGCGCCCTCATGGCCGACGCACGGCAGCTCGAAACCAGCGCCATCCTGCGCGTGGCGGAATCACTGATGGACAGCGCGGACGAGGCGGTGCGGGCGGAGGCTTTGATGCTGGCGGACGGAGCGACCGGACCGACGGCGGTGCCACTGCTTTGGCGCGGACTTTCCGATGCCAGTCCCGATATTCGCGCCCTGGCCATGGAGACGGCCCAGCAACTCAACGAACCGGCGATCCAGCCGTTCGTGGATGCCGGGCTTGAGGACGCGAGCGAGGCGGTGCGCCAGTTTGCCTTGCAGGCCGGCACCAAGCAAGAGGGCCAGATGCGACTGGACAGCATCGTCAAAGGCCTTGCCTCCCCTCACGCGGACGTGGCGATGGCAGCCCTGGCGGAGGCTCAAGCCTCGCCGGGCAAAAACCTGATGCCACACGTCATCGGCGCGCTCGGCCACCGCTCCACAGAGGTGCGCGAGACGGCGCATGAAATGCTCTTTCTGCTGCTGGGAGAGTCCTTCTCCAATGCCGCGCAGGCCGGCAGATGGTGGTCCTCCAACCACCGCCTCTTCGATGACGATCTTGTGCTTGCCGACCTTGCCCGTATCCAAGCCCTTGCCGCGGAAAGATCGGCGGCGGTCAACCCCCGCTGAAGTGACAATGGCGCCATGCATTCTCCGCCCCAAACCGTCCGTCCTCAGTGGCGATATTGTCACACGGCGGCGTTTGGCGCGCAGGGCGCGCGCCGCTATAAAAAACCGAGAGCGGAGCCTCTCCTGTCCGAATCCTAACCTAACCGACGAAACACCTCCCCGTCCCCATTCGATGAAAACCGCACCCTTCAAATCCTGGGTTCTGGCGCTGGCCGCGCTGGCCGTCCAGCCTTCCCTTTTCGCCGACCAAAGCCAGCTCCCCATCAGCCGGGTGTCAGGCATCGCGTCGGTTCCTGTTGATGCCGCCAAGACCACGCTGGTCGGCCTTCCTTTCATCAAGGAGCCGGTGACCAACGCGGTCATGATCACCGCCGTCACGGAGCCGACGCCCGCTTCGACGCAGCTCGCGTCCGCAGGCGCCGCATTCGGTGACTTTACCACCGTGCCGCACTCGGTGCAGATCGTCGGCGGCGCTCAAAACGGTTTTATCGCCCCCATCACCGCCAACGACGCCACCAGCGTCACCACCGGCGTGCCGCTCCCCGGCGGGATCAAGGCGAACCTCGACCGCATGATCATCATCCCCGACTGGACGCTCGGCTCGCTCGGCCTGCAGTCAGCATTGACTGGCAACGCCGATCCGGCGCTGGCGGACAAGGTCAAGACTATCGAAAACAATGTCGAGACCGCATACTTTTACAACGGCTCCGACTGGCGCCTGGTCAGCGAACCGGGCGGCGCCTCCCAGTCGGAAGTGCGGATTGCCCCCTTGAGCGGTCTGATCGTCGAGCGGGTCGCGGGGGACGCGGTGGACCTCGTGTTTCACGGTGTCGCGCGCAGCGGCACCCAACGGGTTTTTCGCGAGACGGCCACCCGGGCACTCATCACCAATCCGTTTCCGTCGGGCCTGACTCTTGGCAACAGCGGCCTCGATCAAATCGTCGCCCCAGCCCCCAATCCCAGCGGAGCGGAGACCGTCTCGATCATGGTGAACAACACGCTGACTCCCTTCTTCTTTCAGGTTGGCCGCGGTTGGAAACTGGTCTCCGATCCCGGCGGCGCGCTGCGTAACAATCAAGTCATTCCCGCCGGCACCGCCGTTTTGGTGCAAGGCACCGCCACAGGTCAGTCGCAGACCTTTCCTCGTCGCTGGCGCTGGGCGCGCCCGGCCAGCTCCTTCGCCCCGGTCTATGCCCCTGCCTCCAATTTCTGGGTGGGCCAGGAGCCATTTGTGACCGGCCCCTGATTTCGTCCCCCCTTCACGATCTTCGCTTATCCGAACACCTCGCTTCCGATCTTATGAAACCGAAAAAATTGCTTCCAATGAGTCTTGCGGCCGCCGCTGCCGCGCTCGCGCTGCAGGCGGCTCCCGCCTCCGCCGCCCAGGGTGACGCCACTTTTGTTTCTGTCACTTCTAACATCACCAAAAGCACGCGCTGGACGCGCGACAAAGTGTACCTGCTGACCCGGATGATCTTTGTGCAGAACAATGCCGTGCTCACCATCGAGCCGGGCACCATCATTCGCGGCATGAAAAAGGGATCGGCGGGCACCGATTTCGCCAATGAGCCGGGAACGCTCATCATCTCGCGCGGCGGCAAGCTCATCGCAAACGGCACGCCGGATGATCCGATCATCATGACCGCCATCGATGACCCGTTGGTACCCGGAGGCCTTTCCACCGTGCCGCTGACCTTCCGCAACGCGAAAGGCATCCTCAAAACCGTGACTCCGAAAAATTACGCGCCGGACGGTCCACAAACCAACAATGGCTTTGCTCACTGCGAGGAATGGGGCGGTCTGGTGATGCTGGGGCGCGCGTTGGTTTCCCAGGGCTCCGGATTGAACGTCAATCCACGCCCCTTCAACGACAACGGCTTGGTGGTGAACGCTTTAACCTTCAAGGGCGCAGACGTTATTGAGGGCATCGACGCCACCCGCGTACCCAACAGTTCCGGTCCAGCCTCCGCCAAGCTCGGGGTTTATGGCGGCACCAACGACCAGGACAACAGCGGTGTCGTGCGCTTCGTCTCCATCCGTTACGCCGGTGACGTGATCGGCGAGTCCAACGAGCTCAACTCCCTCACCGTGGGCGGTCTGGGTGAGAACACGATCCTCGAGCACGTCGAGTCCACCTTCAATACCGACGACGGTTTTGAATGGTTCGGCGGCAAAAACAATCCGCGTTTCCTGTTCTCCCTCTACAATCGCGACGACGCCTTTGACGGAGACGAGGGCGTGCGCATCCGCGGCCAGTTTTGGACCGCCTTCCAAGGCTCCGACAACATCCCGCGCAGCAACTACGCGGTGAACAACAACCTCACCGGTCACGATGTGAACTCCAGCCCGGGCGCCAGCGTGGTGTCCTACAATCAGTTGATGGAGTTCGACGGACCTGAGCCAGCCGGCACCATCTCCTCTCCAGCAGCCACGGTGGTGGAATTGTACAACTACACCTTCGTTGGTCGTGGCACTCTCGGTCTCGTCGGTGAGCGCGGCATCCGCTTCCGCGAGCGCGCCGAGGGCTTTTTGCGCAATGGACTTTTCGAGATCTTGGACGGCTCCGGCACCGCCTTCCCGCCCTCCAGTTCCAACAACACCTCCGGCAGCTACAAGCTCGAAGTGAACAACTTCCACTACGACAGCACACGCCTCTCCGCACCGGTTGCCGCCACCCTCAACGGCGAGGGTTACGCCAACGAGGCGAGCCGCTTCACGGTGATCACCGGCGCGGTCGCCCAGGCGTCCAGTCAGCTCCGCTCGAAGCTGCCTTACAACCGCTTCAGCGGCGGCGCCAACACCGGAGTGGACACCCGTCTGGTCAGCGGCGGCGGCACCGCCCGGCAAACCAACGGCCCGGTCCTGCCGCCCGCGGGTTACGTGCAGGTTTCCTATGCCGGCAGCCAGCGTGACAACACTCATCTGAACGGCTGGTCGAACCTGCAGTATCTCGGTGTGCTGCCCGCCGACCACTCCACCCGCCTCTCGATCGCGATGGGTCTCAGCGGCGGCAACAGCCCGCAGGTGACGTTCACCTTCAAAAACCGCGGCTCTGGAACCGTGGATTATCCCGACGACACCATCTTCGTGGTGGAACGCTCGGCGGACGGACGCACCTGGGCGCCGGTGAAAGCGGTGGTCAACGGCAATGCCAACGACAGCGACGGCAGCGGCGCCGATGACAGCATCACCGTGACGGATGACGCCGCCACCCTGGGCACGGGAGCCGTCCTGCGCTACCGCGCTTATGCCTTGTAATCACGCTCTATTTGACCGCCTGACCTAACCACATTCAAGCACCCAGGGGAGCAACGCCAAGCGTTGCTCCCCCTTTTCACTTATGCGACCACCTGTTAGAACAGTTTTTTTGGCCTGGTTTTATCTCGGGCTAACGGGGGTTTGCCACGGCCAGATCATCGTCCGCTCCGTCAGCAACACGCCGGAATCTTTGACGCGGGAGACGCCCGCGCCCCATCTTTGGAGTCCCGGTCTGCGCATGGCCTGGACTCATCTCGAACGCATCCAGGCGAATGAGGGCCTTGTCTCCGCTTTGCGCGCGGTTATTAGCGAGCAGCTTGCCAGCCAGGGTCAGATTGACCAGGCCCTTGCCGTCGCTGGAAGCATGGAAGGATTGCACCGGCATCTGGCGGACGCGCGTCTTGCCTTGCGCGCGGCGCGTTCAGAACGGCAGGACTTGGCGCGACAACTCTACATGGAGGCCAGGCAGGGACTGGCATTCGCGGACCTTGCCGGCTGCCAGCAAATTCAGGCGGAACTGGCCGGTGCCGCGGCGGCTTTGGACATGACGGATGAAGTCGCGTTGATGCTGGAACAAACCACCGATCCCGAGCACCTGGCCACGGCGCTCGGCAACGCGCTGGCCGCAAGTGACCGCAGGCCGGATGTCTGCCCGCGCACGGCGGCGCTCCTCGATGAGCTGGCCTCCGAGGCGCAGGAGAAGTTTTTCGTCACCCGCATTTATCAAGCCCGCGCTGTCCTGCATGTCGCCAAAAACTGGAAACAAAGCCGCGCGGGTTTCGATGATGATGCCTTCGCCAGCCTTTGCGAACGCTCCGTTCGATTCGCGGAAAACAAGCTGCTCTACACCGGCGGACACTTGCTGGAAGCGGCGTCGGCTTTGCATGAGGCCGCTTTGGATGGCCACGCGGAAACCGTGCTGACGAAGGCGCGCGTGCAAACCGCCAGCGGTGGCGGATTTGAGCGCGGACCCGCCGACATGATCGAGCTGGCCCGGGTTTGGAGGCAAGTCACCGGCGCGGACATCAGCGCGGAAATGCGAGGCAAATGCTGGGAGCTTATGCAGACGTTCGATCCCTTGATGAAAGCGGAGGCGGCGGCGATGGCCGGCAGCGCATTCTGGCGTTTGGGCGACTTTTCATCAGCGTTTGAAGCCTGGTTGCTGGCGGCGACCACGGTGTCGGAAAACGCCAACGCCGAATGGACGCATGAGACTCTCGTGCGAATCGCCATTGAAGCCGCGCGTTGCGGCGCGGATCGCGACGAAAGTTGGATGCAGCAAGTGACCGAGTTGGAGTCCAATGCGGGTGTGGCGGGAAAGGAGGAGGCTTGATCCAGGGACGAGTTCGCAGTCGTCAAGTCTTGCTTCCGCTGATCGCCCTGCTGGCGGCGCCGGTGTTTTTGTCTTGCGCGCCGGCGCGCGCCCAGGACGCCAATCGCGGCGCGCTGCGCGGACGCGTTGTGGACAATGAGTTTTATCAAGCGGTTCCCGGAGCGGAGGTCAGCCTGGAGGGCACCAGCCTGCGCGCCAGCACCGAGGATGACGGCAGCTTCTTCATCAACGCCGTGCCGCCCGGTGTTTACACGGTGCTCGCAGCGCGCTCCGGTTTCACCCGCGAGCGCGTGTCCAACTTGGTGGTCTCCACAGGCGCGGTTTCGGAGACGGAAATCCGGCTCACCGCCGAGGTGGTGGAACTCGACGACTTCGTGGTGTCGATGGAGGACGTGATCGAAAGCGCCTCGGCCATGTCCCCTGCCAGTCTCGCCGCTGACTTGCAAAGTTTCAGCACCGCAATTGGATCCGACTTCCTGGAGAAGCTCGGCGCCGGCGGAGACATCGGCGGCGCGGTCTCCCGCCTCTCAGGCACCTCCGTGGTGGACAGCCGCTACGTCGTCATTCGCGGTTTGAGCGACCGCTACAATGTTGTCGTGCTCAATGGCGCGCGGTTGCCGAGTTCCGACCCGGACAAACGCGCAGTAAACATTGACATCTTCCCCTCGAGCCTGGTCGAGACCATCATCAGTTCGAAGACCTTTACCCCGGACATGCCGGGGGAGGCGACCGGCGGGTTCTTGAACGTGGTGACCAAGAGCATCCCCAACAAGCCCTTTGTGCAGTTTTTCATGGAGACGGGCTACAACACCCAGGCAACCAACAATCCAGAGTTCCTGCAATACATCGGGGGCGGCACTGGTTTTCTTGGTACTTCCCGCCAGCGCAGCCTGCCCGGGCCGTTGAAAGCCACCACGCTGGAGACACTGCCCCTGAGCGGTCCCACAGTCATCGGTGGAGGTTCGGTTAATCCAAACGAAACCGCGGTCAGAAATCGAAATCTGGCCGCCTCCCTGCTGAGCGCGCGCACCATGGGCGCCACCACTGAAAGCGCCCCGTTTGACTTCGCCATGTCCCTGTCCGCAGGCACCGTCATCGAAGACTTCATGGGAGGGCGCCTCGGCCTATTGGGCGCCATTTCGTATTCTAAAAGCTATCAACTCGACAAAGGTGTGCGGGGCATTGTCAATCTGGAGCCGCAGTTGGACGGCTCCGTCAAAGGCGCGTTTGTTCGCCGCTATGATTTCATGGAGGGCGAGGAGAAGCTGCTGGCCGGCGCGCTTTTCAGCATCGGCTGGCAGGGTGACGAGCAGGACAAACTGAGCCTGACCTACTTCACCAATCTCGCCGCCGAGGACGAAACCATATTCGCAGTTGGCGAGGAAGCAACGGTCGAAGGGTCCGATCCCAATGACAACATCAGTCCCATTCAGTCCGGATTCCCTGTCTTCAAAGAGACGCTCTACTATACCGAGCGTAAACTCTCCACCCTGCAACTAACCGGCGAGCATGTGTTTGATGACGCGCGCGACATCAAAATCGACTGGGCGGCCGCCTACAGTTGGTCGTATCAGGAGGAGCCTGACATCCGTTTTTCCAACTACGGTTACGACATTGAGGCCGGGCAGTATTTCGGGCTGAGCAATGACATTCCCGGCGAGCGCTTCGAACGCATCTGGCGCCGCTTGGACGACCGCAACTACAACATCAATCTGAACATCGAGATTCCCTTGGGCAAAAGCTTCGACGGCAAAGAGCGGTCGAAAATCAAATTCGGCGGTGCGTTCGATCACTCGGAGCGCGACTACATCACCGAAAACTTCGCCTACAAAGTGGACGGCAATCCCACGACCCCCTACGCGGTGCCTGCCTTCATCACGGCCGACAACCAGCGCGCTTTGACCCTGGCGGACCAAATCGCTGGAAGGGATGTTTCTCCTTCAAAACCTAATTCCCCGCCCTCCCCCATCGTGGATGGAACCTATCTTGCCCGCACGGAGACACCACCCGCCACCGAACGCTACACCGCCTCCCAAAACATCGGGGCCGTGTACGCCATGGCCACCTTCAACATGTCTCCCGATGTCGAGATTGTCATGGGCGGGCGCATCGAAACCACGGACTTGCGGATTGGTGTCGGCTCCACCTTCGATTCTCTGGATCCCCTGGCAGGTGGTTTCATTTTCAACGACTTGATCACCGGTGAGCCGATCCCTCTTGAGGAGATTTTGAACCCTTCGCTCGTTTCAACAGATCTGCTCCCGGCGGCTGGAATTTCATGGGACTTTGCGGAAAAAATGACCCTGCGCGCCAGTGTGGCGCGCACCATCGCGCGGCCCACCTTCAAGGAAATCGCCCCCGTGCTGGCGCGTGATCCGGTGTCCGGAGACTTCTTTGTGGGCAACGTCCGTCTTCAGCGCTCCGACATCGTCAACTATGACATCCGCGCCGAATGGTTTCCGACTCCTGACGATTATGTGATCCTTTCGGTGTTCTCAAAGAAGATCGTTTCGCCAATCGAGTATGTGAATCTTGGCGCCATCGACACCGTGTTCAACGAGGAGTCCGCGACTATTTACGGTTTCGAGGTCGAATTGAGCAAAAAGCTGACGGAGTGGGGGCCGTTACTAGAGGACATTTCACTCGGGTTTAACTACGCAAAAATGATTTCCCAGGTGGAACTCAATTCTTTCACCCGCGAAGCGCGCGAGGCGGTGGGTCTCGGCTCCATACGCTCGCTCCAGGGCCAGCCGGATTACACCATGAACTTCAACGTCATTTACGACAACAAAGACTTTGGCTTCACGCTTGGCGCCTACCTCAACATTACCGGTGAGCTGCTCTATCAAGTCGGCGGTGTCGCCGGGAACAGCCTCGCCCCGGATGTGGTTCAGGAAACATATACGCGCCTGGACTTCAACATCTCGAAACGTCTCTTTGATGACTGGAGCCTCGCCCTGCGCATTGGCAATTTTCTCAACACCGAACGCCGACGGGAGCACCGCTATGGCAACCGCTCCCTTGGCGCCTTCGAGCATGTGCGCGAAGGCACGATCTACGCCATCAGCCTCAGCAAAAAATGGTAATGCAATTCCGAATCACAATGAAAACGGCATCTCTACAACTCATGGCAGCCTTTACGCTCGCCGTCAGCGCCTCCGCCCAGCAGGCCGCCTCCGCCACCTCTGCTGACAAGGACTACCTCCAGCTCGCGCGCGAGCTGCTCAACAAGTACTACGAGACCGAAAAACTGCTCGGCCAGGAGCAGGCGGACTGGCGTCTCGGCAAGGAACTGCTGCAAAGCCGCGTCGATTTGATGGAGGCCCAGCTCAAGGAGCTCGCCACCAAGACCGCCGACGAAAACAGCAAAATCACCGAGTCCGACACCGAGCGCGTCAAGCTCGACACGGAGAATCAGGAGCTCGCCAAAACCCAGACCATGCAGCTCGACGCCATCGAGAAGCTTGAGGCGCGCGTTCGCAAGCTCTGGCCGTTGCTGCCGGAAATCCTGCAAACCAAAGTGCGCGGCCAGTACGAGCGCATGCCCGCCGCGGATATGAGCCGCGCCGACATCAAAGCCAGCATCGGCGAGCGCTTTCTCGCGGTGCTGGCTGTGCTCAACGAGACCACGAAGTTCCACAGCGATGTCACCGTCGTCAACGAGCGGCGCAAACTCGCCAGCGGCCAGGAATTGGAAGTCGAGACCCTGTACTTCGGTCTCGGCATCGGTTACTTCGCCGGCGCCGATCCCGCCAACCCTGTCGCCGGCATGTTAGTTCCCAGCGAGACAGGCTGGGAGGTCGTCGAAATCCCCCAGGCCGCCGCCCAAGTCGCCGACGCCATCGCCATGTACAAAAGCGCCAAGCTCGCCGAGTTCGTCCCGCTTCCTGTCAAAATCCGCTGAATCCCCAACTCCCGATCCACCATGAATCAGAATCACTCTAGCTGGTGTCCAGGCCTTAGCCGATCCACACAATTGGCGGCTCTGCCGCGAATTCTATCAAATCGCCTAAAGGCTGGACACCAACGCCTTGCCCTCTGCGCCCTGCTCCTCCTCGCCCCCGTCGCCTCTGCGCAGTCCCCTCTCGCCAATGTCGCCGACGATTTCCAAAAACGCCTCGACCGCGTCACCATCGACCTCGCCGCCTTTCGCAAGGAAGTGGAAACCGAGAAAGTGCCGCTAACCAAGCGCCTCGGCGAACTTGAAGAGCAAATCATCGAAGCGCGCAAGGAGTACGATCAAGTCGTCCGCCTGCGCGACAGCCGCACCCTCGACGTCACCAACCTCAAAGCCCAGATCAAGAGCAAGGAGGACACCACCAACTATGTCTCCAACCTGCTAGACGAGTTCGTGCGCAACAGCGAGAGCCGCTTCCACCAGAGCGAGGCCGAGCGTTACGGCCCGGTCATCGACGCCAAGCGCAACGCCGCGCTCAACACCAACCTCGACAACGAGCAAAAAATGCATGCGCGTCTTGAGATGCTCGATCTCCTGGTCACGCGCTTGGAAAACGGCCTCGGCGGGGAGTTGTTCGACGCCCCCGCCGTCAACAACAAGACTGGCGTCGTCACCGAGGGCAAAGTTCTCCTGCTCGGTCCGCTCGGCTTCTTCGCCAACGAGGAGGGCAGCCAGGTCGGCCTCGCCGACTCCCAGCTCAACTCCGCTTCCACCGTCATCAAGGAGCTGCCCCTCACCAGCAAACCCGAGCTCATCCGCGAGGCTCTTTTCAAAGGCGAGGGAACCTTGCCGGTGGACGCCACCCGCGGCTCCGCCTTCAAGGTCGAGGAAACCAAGGACACCATCTTCGACCAAATCCGCAAGGGCGGCCCGGTCATGTATCCCATCGTCCTGCTCGGTCTCGTCGCCATCGGCATCGGCCTCATCAAGTGGCTGTCGCTGGCCCTCGTCAAACGACCCTCCAACAAAAAGGTCAAGAAGTTCCTCGCCGCGCTCGATGCAGGCGACACGACCGCGGCGGACGCCATCCTCCAAAAAATCGGCGGCCCGGTCGGCCGCATGATGAGCGCCGCCAAAGCGCACTATCTAGATCCGCCCACCATGATGGAGGAGGCCATGTTCGAGTCCGTGCTCGACGCCAAAACCAAACTCAACTCCTGGATCCCCTTCATCAAGATTGCCGCCGCCGTCGAGCCTCTGCTCGGTTTGTTGGGAACCGTCACCGGTATGATCAACACTTTCAAGTTGATCACCATCTTCGGCACCGGCGACGCCTCCACCTTCTCCTCTGGCATCTCCGAGTCCCTGCTCACCACCATGTACGGTCTCGTCACCGCGATCCCCTGCTTGCTGATGGCCGCCTTCCTCGCGCGACTCGCCCGCGCCGCGCTGGATGACATGGAAAAACTCGCCGTGCGCATCATGAACCACCGCAACTATCAGGAAAGCCTCAAAACCCGCGGCGCGGACAAAAGCAGCAGCGATGACGAAGACACCACCCCCGCTCGTCCCGCTGTCTCAGCCGAGGTGGAACCCCGGCAGGCTGATCCCGGAGAAGGGCTGCTGCCGAGTCCAGCTTGAGCTTAGTGATCAGTGTCCAGTTTTCAGAACGCAGCACCACCAAAGCTAAAATCCACCGACGCTCACAGAGAGCCGCCACAACCGCCACTCACGATTCAGCACTGACCACTCACAAACACGGACGCGACACAGCGCGTCCCTGCCTCCATGCTCCCCGCCCTCCAAGCCTACCTCGAACAGCGCTACCACACCCTGCCTGAATTCTGGCAGGAGTACCTCGCGAGCGCCTGGGAGCTGTTTCAGGGCGGCGGCTGGGCCATGTATCCACTCTCCGTGACCGCCTTCATTTGTTATGCCAAATGCGGGGAGATGTTCTTCCAGTTCTTCCTCAAGTTTTACCGGCGCGATCGCTACTTTGGCGGCCGCAAAGTCGTCTCGAAACTTGGCGCGGACCAGGGAGCCTCGGACCGGGTGTTCGCTTCCGCGCAGCGCTATTTGAAGTTCCACAAGGTCAAGTTGCGCGAGGACTCCGATTACGAGGAGGTGAACGCGGCTTTTGACGAGTTGCGCACCGAGGAACTGCCGCCGCTTGACCGCGATTTGAAGTTCATCACCGTCACCATCGCCGCCGCGCCCTTGTGGGGATTGCTTGGCACCGTGACCGGCATGCTCACCACCTTCGACGGCCTGGCACAGGGCGGAGGCGGGGAAAAAACGATGAACGTCGTCGCCGGCGGCATCTCCGAGGCGCTCATCACCACCGAGACCGGCCTCATGATCGCGCTGCCTGGGTACTTCCTGCATTACCTTCTGGTCGGCAAGCGCGCCAAGTTTGAGAGCTTCATCGAGCACCTGCAAAACGCCTGCGGCCAGCGCGCCCTGCACCCCGAGCGCTTGGTGGGCACCCTTTAAACCTAACCCGAGAAACGAACATGGCCCGTTTTGGCAACACCCCCGAGGAAGAGGATGCGGCGATCGACATCTCGCCGTTGATCGACTGCATTTTCATCCTCCTCATCTTCTTCATCGTCACCACCACCTTCGTCGAGGAAACCGGTGTCGAAGTGGACAAACCGCAGGCCGCCTCCGCCGCCGATTTGGAGAAACAAAGCATCATGATCGCCGTCACCGCCGACGGCAACATCGTTTATGGCGGCAAAGGCATCGGTGTCAGCGGTGTGCAGCCCTTGGTGCGGCGCTTTGTGGAAAAGGAGGCGGACACCCCCGTCATCGTGCAAGCGGATGAAAAAGCACCCTCGGGATTGATGGTGAAAGTCATCGACGAAGCCAAGCTGGGCGGCGCCCTGAAGGTCAGCATTGCCACGCAGAAATGAAGCGCGCATGAGCAAGAAAGGCAAAAAAGGCAGGCAGCCGCAGAAAGGGGGTCCGGTTTGGACCTTCATCCGGCTTGTCTGGTCTTTTTTCTTTGGCCTCGTGCTCACGCTCTTCGTACTCGGCGTGCTGCCTTATTTGCAGATCGTCACTGGCGGGGGCAACAAAAAGATGCTCGTGCGCGATGCCTCCGGCATCACCGAAGCACCGCCGCCGCCGGACATGCAGCAGGAGGACGAGCCGCCGCCGCCCGAGCCGGAGGACACCCCGCCGGAGATGCAGCCGCAGTCCATGGACATCTCCTTGAGCGATCTCTCCAACAGCCTTAATCCCGGTGGCACCGGCGCCGGCATTCTCAACCCCGCTGTCGGCGCGGATGCCATGAAGGACGCCATGGCCGGCTTCTCCAGCCTGGACGTGGACCAGAAGCCGCGCCCCGTTTATCAGGAGCAGCCGCGCATCCCCGCCGCCGCCCGCCGCCAAAATCTGAACGGCAAGGTCGAGGTGGAGTTCATGGTCGATGTCAATGGCCGCGTGCAAAACCCGCGCGTCGTCTCCTCCTTCAATCCCCTGCTCAACGAACCCGTCATTGATGCCATCAAGAAGTGGCGCTTCGAACCCGCCTCCCGCGGCGGCAAGAAAGTGCCCGTGAAAACCAAAATGCCATTCCGCTTTGGCAGCTAACCTATGAACACCAATTCACCCCACCCTGTGCCGGCGGTCTATGACCGTTGCAAGCTTTCCGGTCTGACGCGCGCGCTCCTCCGAAAAATCACCGGCGCTCATAGAGTTCCGCTACAAATCGCTTTTTGCCTCCTCCCCCTCACCGCGCCCGCGCAAATCCAGAAAAGCCTCTGGAACAACCCCGTCTTCCAAAAGCGCCTGCAAGGCAGCTTCGGCTTCAGTTCCGAGGTCGAGCCCGCGCTCTCCGACACCGAACTGGCGGATTACGACCAGATCCGCCCCTTGCTGCAGGACGATCCCGACAAGGCCTTGCAGTACCTCACCCAGCTCGCCGCGCTGCCGGACTCCAGCGCGCGCTTTGACTTCCTCATCGCCAACCTCCACTTCCAAAAAGAAAAGCGCGCCGAAGCCGCCATCGCCTTCAAGAAAGCCCTGGACAAATTCCCCGACTACCGCCAGGCGCACAACAACCTCGCCATTCTCTATGTGCAGATGGGCCAGCCTCAGCAGGCCATCCTGCATTTCACCGAGGCCATCCGCCTTGGCGCGGTGGATGGCGCCAGTTACGGCCTGCTTGGCCTCGCCTACATCAGCACGCAGAATTTCATCGCCGCCGAGGAATGCTTTCGCAACGCCATCGTGCTCAACCCCGAGGTGAAGGACTGGGAGATGGGCCTGATCCAGGCGCTCTACTCGCAGGAAAAGTACGGCGAGGTCATCGCCTTCATGAACCGCTTGCTGCGCCTCGCGCCGGAGGATGACAAACTTTGGATGCTGCAAGCCAACGCTTTCCTGGGGGGCAAAGACTCACTGGCCGCCGCCGCCAATTTCGAGATCGTCGATCAAATGGGCAAGCTGCCGCCCGCCAGCCTCAACACCTTGGCGGACATTTATGTGAATGAGGGCCTGCTCTCCGTCGCCGCCGAGGCTTACCTGCGCGCCTTTGAGCAGGACCAAAGCGGCGCTGTGGAAGGCCCGTTGCGCGCCGCGGAAATCCTGCTGGCCAAGGAGGGCTACGAAGCCGCGCGCGGCTTGCTGGAGAAAGTGCGCCAAAATCGCGGCGCTGAACTTTCCAAACAAGACGAGGTGAAAGTCCTGAAGCTGGAGGCCAAGATCGGCATGGCCGAGGGCGCCGAGGACGAGGCCGCGGCCACGCTGCGCACCGTGGTGGAAAAAGACCCGCTGGATGGCGAGACGCTCCTATTGCTCGGCCAGTACCATCAGCGCCAGGGCGAGCTGGAGAAGGCCGCGAACCTGTTTGAGACCGCCATCGGCATCAAGGAGTTCGAGATGGACGCCAGCGTGCGCCTGGCCCAGCTCAAGGTCGGCCAGGGCAAGTACGAGGAGGCCATCCCGTTGTTGAAACGCGCCCAAGACATCCAGCCCCGCGACAGCGTGGGCCGCTTCCTGGAAGACCTGGAACGCTTCATGAAAACCCGGCGGTGACAAGGTGGGCAAGCAGGAGGCTTGCCCCGCCTTCACAGCACAGGCGCTGAAATTCGCAAGATGCGGTCAAAGACGCCTGGATTCTCGGGGTTGAATAAAGCGTTGTCATTCCCGCTTTGAAGTCTTGCATCCACCGCCTTCCCGCCGTCCTGCTGGTTGCCCTGGCAGCGGTCGCGCATGGCCGGGAAAAACCGGAGACCATTCCGCTGGAAACCTTCATGCAGGGTCGTCTCGTTTTTCAAAAGCAGTGCGCGCCCTGCCACGGCACGGCGGGGCGCGGTGATGGCGATTGGGCCAGGGACGCCCACCCCAAACCGCGCAACTTCCGCGCCGGTCTCTTCAAGTTTCGCAGCACCCCGGCGGGTTTCCTGCCGACGCAGTCGGACTTGGAGCGCACGTTGAGGGAGGGTGTGTCAGGCACCATGATGCCCAGCTTCAGGCACATGCCGGAGCGTGATTTGAAGACGGTGCTCGCCTACATCAAAGGGTTTTCAGCGCGCTGGAAGGACGAGGCGAACTACGCCGAGGCGGTCGAAATTCCCGCTCCTCCCGCGTGGTGGGTTGACGAGAAAAAACGCGACGCGCGCGCACGTCACGCCCGGCCTGTGTTTGCGCAACTTTGCGCTTCCTGCCACGGTCACAATGGCCGGGGCGATGGCCCGGCAGCGCAAGCCGGACTGGTGGACGTTTGGGGACAGCGCATCCACCCGGCAGATTTGGGCCAGCCGCACCCGAGGAGCGGCGCCCGTCCGCGGGATTGGTTTCGCACTATCGCGCTCGGTTTGGATGGAACGCCAATGACGGGCCAGTTGGGGGCGCTAGGAGAGGCGGGCATCTGGGATCTTGTGGCCTTGATCAGGCGGTTCCAGGAGCGCGCGCGCAACGAGCCCTGACGAGGCGGTCGATGTTGGCAGCGTGAGGCATCCAATGCCGGTCACCGAGAAATTCGATGGCCGAAGCATCCGGGATTGCAGCCGCGCCGCGCCTTCGCACAATGCCGGGATGACTCCAAGCTATGCCATTGCCAAAGTGCTTTTCCGGGAGTTGGCGCGCGGGTTTTATGACTTCCGCGTCGTCAACGAGGCGGGGCTGCATTTTGACGGGCCGGCGCTGATTTGCAGCAATCATGTTTCATTTCTCGATCCACCGTTCATCGGCCAGGCCTTTCCAGGAGCCATTCATTATTTTGCCCGCAAGAGCCTTTTCAACAACCCGGTGGCCGGGGCGATTTTACGCAGTTGGCAGTCCATACCGATTGATCGTGACAAACCCGACCCTTCCAGTTTAAAGACCACCATCCGTTTGCTCAAAAATGGTGGTCGCGTGTTGATGTTTCCCGAAGGCACGCGCTCCTTTGACGACTGCCTGCAACCTGCCGAGCCTGGCGCGGGATTGTTCATCGCCAAGGCCGCCGTGCCGGTGCTGCCGGTGCGCATCCATGGCACTTTTGAAGCGCTGTCCCGTCATCACAAACTGCCGCGCCCCGCGCACATCACGCTGGTTGTCGGCGAGCTTTGGCGGCCCGATCTCGATGCGCTCAAGCATCTGGCATTGAAGGAAAAGTATCAAACCCTGGCCGATGAGGTGATGGCGCGCATTGCCGCGCTGCCGCCGCCGTGACGGAGCCGGCGGTTCTTACTCTTTCTTTTCCGCGCTGGCCGGGCGCGCGGCCGGATAGGAAAGGCCGAGCTGTTCGAGGTAGAGGCGGTGCCGGCCAGGGTCGTAATAGCGCGCGCGCATCGCCGGCCGATGTTTCTCCATCACCTCCTTGTTCAGCCACACGGCCGGCTCGTCTTCGGGACGCAGAAAGGAGGTGTAGGAGCGCTCGCGGGTTTGCTTTTTGAAAAACTCGCGCGCCTGCTCAACAATTTCCGGTTTGAGCAGCAGGTCGAGCACGGTCATGGCATAGACTTTGGCTCCGGCCAGGGCGCCTTTGTGGGCGATGGGGGTGGCCATGGCGATGGCGGCCGACCAGTGGTGCATGGTGACATCGGGAATGTTGCAGGGGATGCCGAGGTGTCCCGTCGGCACTGTCCAGCTCACGTCGCCAATGTCGTCGGAGCCGCCGTCGGTTTTCAAACCGTCGGGGATGCGTTCGACCCCTTCGAGCTTGCTGCTGACGGTGGTGGACAGGCCCTTGCCACTGCCGCCGAGCATGCGCTGCACGGCTCGCGCCATTTCCTGGTCCGCCTCTGTCCACTCCGGCATGCCGACCTGTTTGATGTTGGCATGGAGAGTCTCCGCCAGCGGGCGGTTCATGTAGCGCGGCCAGGCGGAACCGAGCACACGCCAGGAGACCTTGGTGTCGGTCATCTTGGCGGCGCCCTCGGCGATGCGATTGCCGATCTCCCAAAGGTACTGGACGTGGTCATAGTCGGTCTCGCGAAAGTAGTACCAGACCGCGGCCCGGTGCGGCACCACGTTCGGCTGGCCGCCGCCCTCGGTGATGACGTAGTGGGAGCGATGTTGTGGGCGCAGGTGCTCGCGGCGGTAATTCCAGCCGGCGTTCATGAGCTCCACCGCGTCGAGCGCGCTGCGTCCTTTCCACGGCGAACCGCCGGCGTGCGCCGACTCGCCCTCGAAACGATACTCGACGGAGACCAGTGCCTTGCCGCGGTGGTCGCCCCACCAGGTGGAGAGCCTGGAACTGACATGGCTGAACAGCACCGCATCGACCTCCTTGAAGATCCCGGCGCGCACGAAGTGGGCTTTGCCGCCGAGCAACTCCTCAGCGATGCCGGGCCAGATTTGCAGGGTGCCGGGAAGCTGGTGTTTTTCCATCAGCTCTTTGAGAACCAACACCGCCGGGATGACCGCGGCCATGCCGGAGTTGTGACCCTCGCCATGACCGGGCGCGCCCTCGACCAGCGGTTTTTCCCCGGCGACACCGGGCGTTTGTGACATGCCGAGCAGGGCATCGACGTCGGTGCCGAGTGAGATCACTGGTTTGCCCGCACCCCAGGTGGCCACCCAGGCCGAGGGCATGCCCGCCACGCCACGCTCCACTTGGAATCCATGCTGCTCCAGCAGGCCGGTCAAATAACGCTGCGTCTCAAATTCTTGGAAACCGGGCTCCGCAAAGCTGAACAAGCTGTCCACGATCTCCTGCACCAGTTTGGCGCGCGCTTCGACCTGACTGACCGCCTCCTGTTTCAGTGCCTCCGCATCCGCGGCCCGAATGGCAACTGGCGCGAGGACGGCGAGCAAGCTCAATGTGAGGAAACCCGCCTGGACGGGAGTGAAAGGGGGGCGAAGGAAGGTCGGGATCATGAACTTCATGAGCAAAGAACGCTCCGCGCGGTCGTTACCTTTTCAGCCATGAGCACCTCCACCCGCCGTCATTTCCTGCAGACCGCCGCCCTCGGCGCCTTCGCCGCGCCAAATCTGCTGCGCGCGCGCGAATCGAAGCAAAAAATCCGCGTTGCCTGCGTCGGCATCGGCAACATGGGGGCGGGCGCGGTGCAAGGCTCGCGCGAGGAGGAAATGGTGGCGTTTTGTGATGTCGATTGGCGCGAGCTGGACAAGCGCAGCGCCGCCGCCATCGCGAACCAGCAGCCGCAGGTGCCGCGCTTCACCGACTTCCGCGAGATGCTCGACCAGAAGGGCAAGGACATCGACGCCGTGCTCATTTCGACGCCGGACCACACGCACTTCGCCATCACCATGGCGGCGATGGCGGCCGGCAAGCATGTCTTTGTGCAGAAGCCGCTGGCGCACAACATCTGGCAGGTGCGCACGCTGCAAAAAGCCGCGAAAAAATACGGCGTGCAGACCGTGATGGGCAATCAGGGGCACTGCTGGGAGGGCATCCGGCTGGTGCGCGAGTGGTTTGAGGCGGGTGTGCTGGGCGAGGTGCGCGAGGTCCACTGTTGGACGGACCGACCGCTGGCACACGCCGGCTTTTTGAATCCGCCGCCCAGCGCGGATCCGGCCGCCGAGCCGGTGCCGGAGGGGGTCGATTGGAATCTCTGGCAGGGGCCGGTGGCGGAGCGCGAGTACAGCGCGCAGTTCCTGCCGCAGCGCTGGCGCGGCTGGTGGGACTACGGTTGCGGCGGCTTGGGCGACATCGGCTGCCACTGCCTTGACGCGCCGTTTTGGGCCTTGCAACTCGGCATGCCGGAAAGGGTGGAAGTGGTCGAGCAGGAGGAACTGCCGCTGAAGAGCTACACCGCGTCGAAGTCGCACATCATCTATCACTTCGCCGCGCGCGGCAATTTGCCGCCAGTGCAAATCCATTGGTATGAGGGCGGGCTGCTGCCGGAGCCGCTGCCCGGCATGGAGAAAGGTCTGCCCGGCAACGGCATGATCATGAAGGGCGGCCGCGAGACGCTGTACTCCGACGGCATGCGCGTGCAAAGCCCGCAGCTCTGGCCGCGCGAGCGCATGAAGGAGCACTACACCCTGTTGAAGCAAAAGCTCCTGCCGCGCTCCGTCGCCGGGGAACCGATTGGGGAGCTGTTCGCCGCCATTCGCGGCGAGATCCCGCACGCCGGCTCCCACTTCGACTATGCCTGCCCGCTGACGGAGGTGGTCAATGTCGGCGTGCTGGCCATCCGCTCCGGCAAAACCCTCGAGTGGGACGCCGCCAACATGCAGGTCAAAGGCGCGCCCGAGTTTGACGTCTGGATCAAGGAGCCCGCGCGCGCAGGCTGGAGCTACGGCGAGGAGTTGTGGCAGGCGTGACGGCTTTTCAGCGACCGTTTTGCAGTTCCTTGACCACGCCCTCCAGCACCGCCAGACCGAACGAGATCTTTTTGAAGAAGGACGGATTGTGCGGCACCAGGTGGAAGCGCGGATGACGGCTCCACAGGGCGCGCAGCTTGCGGTCCAGCTCGACGGCCTGCTCCAGGTCCTCGATGCGTGTGGGATTGCCGCCCTCGATGCCGATGCCGCCCACCGCCGCGCTCTCGAAAAAAATGACGGCGTCGTAGCGCGCGAACTCGGATTTCATGTTCGATCTCATTTCTTTGAAAAAACCCGAGGGCATGCCCGGCCAGTAGGCCGCGCCGTCCACTGTGCCGCGATCGCACAACAGGACGCGGTCGGGATAAAGCGCGGCCTGCACGTCCTCGAGGTTGCGCTGCACATGGTAGATGGCGCGTTGCGCGGCGTGCACCGCGTGCGGTTCCTGCGAGCGCGGAAAGCCGCCGCTGAAGACCAGCGTGGCCGCCTCCGGCACGATGATGACACGCTCGCCAATCTCGCGGCGGAAGAGATCGGCGGCGGTGGTCTTGCCGCCGCCGGGGCCGCCGGTGAGCACGATGCGGCAGTGATGCGGATGGCGTGGCGTCATGGCGGGCATCCTGGCGGATGGAGGGCGAGGCCGTCAAGATGGAAAGAGGCGGCGCGGGCTGGCGCGTTGTAATCATCTCCCACCGCCTCATTCCCGATGCAACGACGCCATCTTCTGTCCCTCGCCTTCCTCACATTGACGAGCATCACACCCGCCGCCGCGCAAGCGCCGGTGACGCTGCGCGTGCTTTGTTACAACATCCACTACGGCCAGGGCATGGACGGCGAGTATGACATCCCGCGTCTGGCGGAAGTGATCAAAGCCGCCAAACCCGACCTCGTCGCGCTGCAGGAGGTGGACGTCGGCGTGCGCCGCTCCGGGCGCGTGCATCAGGTGACGGAGTTGGGCCGGCTCACCGGACTGACCGCGCGCTTCGGACCCACCCAGCATTACGAGGGCGGCTTGTTCGGCAACGCCATCCTGACCCGGCTGCCGATCCTCGACGAGCTCATTCAACCGCTGCCTTACACCGAGGCCACCGCCGAGCGCCAGACCTACCCGCGCGGCGCGCTGGCGCTGACTTTGCAGGCGCCGGACGGCAGGCCGCTGCGTTTCATCAGCACGCACTTCCAGCACAACGTGCCCGAGGATCGGGTCGCCGAAGCCCGGGCCATCAACGAGTTTTTCGCCGCGCCTGGCGACACCCTGCGCGCCATCCTGGCCGGTGATTTCAACGCCAAACCGGAGGAGGAGCCGATCACTATCCTGGAAAAAGAATGGACGCACGCCATCGACGCCGGGCGCGCGCCGACATCTCCCTCCGTGAATCCCCGCAACCGCATCGACTACATCTTCCACCGCCCCGCCGCTGCCTTCCGCGTGATCAGCAGCGAGGTGCTGCCGGAAGCGATGGCCTCGGATCATCGCCCGGTGCTGGCGGTGATCGAACTGCTGCCGGAGGCCTGAATCCCGCCTGCCGAGCAGGCTTCGCGGCCATGGCAAAACCCGGCCTCATTTGCCAGGCTGCGGGACGCTGGCACCGCGCGCCAATCATTTGCTCGTCCTCCGAATGCCTGTATGCTGGCTGCCGCAGGCCTAAACTGTCAAGGAGCAGGTATGTCCGAAAGCGCCGCGAACAGACGATTCCCCACGACACAATGGTCGATTGTGCTTGGCCTGCACAGCGGCGACGCCGAGGTCGCGCGCCGGGCCGTTGAGACAATTTTCCAGCAGTACCGCTATCCTTTGTACGGGTATCTTCGCATGTCCGGCCTTGCGCACGAGGACGCCGAGGATGTGCTGCAAAGTTTCTTCGAGAAGCTGCTGCGCAATGACGCGCTTGCCGACGCGAATTCCTCGAAGGGCCGTTTGCGAACGTTTCTGCTGACTTCGTTGCGTCGTTTTCGCATCAACTGGCAGCGTGGTGAGGCGAACCGCCGCCGCAAAGTCCGTCCCGCCTCGGATTTGAGCACGCTGGATTTGGAGCGGTTCCAGCTTGAGGTCAGTTCCGAGGAGCAAAGTCCTGAGAACTTTTTTGACCGCCACTGGGCTCGTGAGATGGTGTCGATAGCGATGCGGCAACTGCGCGCTCTCTTTCGTCGCCGCGGCAAGGAAACGTTGTTTGAGCTGCTGGAGCCAAAGATGACGGACCAGGGCAAAACCAGCGAGGAAACCCTCGCGCAGGCGGCGGCTTTGGGGCTCAGTCCCGAAGGGGTGAGGGTGGCGCTGCACCGTCTCCGGCGGGAGTTCCGGCAAGTCTTGTTACGGGAGGTGGGCAAAACGTTGGGAGAGGGTGAGGATCCCAATGACGAACTGCAATATTTGCTTTCCGTGTTCGGGGCGAATTCAAAAAACACGTCGAATGAAAGTTAAGTGCCAGCCGGCAATGACACGCAATTCCGCGCGCTTGACAGCCGTTAGGTGGCGGAGCGGCGCGGGCTGACGCCGCCGTCCCGACGCACCCCCCATGAGTCACTCCCACTCCCAATTTCAGCGGCCGCTTGCAGCCGGCCAGGCCATGTCGGATTCGCGGGCGCTTGACTTGCTGCGCGTGGCTGTGGATGCGGAGGAGAATGACGCCTTGAGCCCCTCTTTGAACTTGGCTGTCCGAGGGACCCCGGCAAAGGCCGCCTGGCCTGACCTGGACTCGGAAACATGGATTGCCGCGTACCGGCTGGTCTCGGTGCTGGGCGAAGGCGGGTTCGGCACAGTTTGGCGGGCGGTGCAGAGCGAGCCGCTGGTGCGCGAGGTGGCGCTCAAAGTCATCAAGCCAGGCATGGACAGCAGGGAGGTGATTGCGCGTTTCGAGGGGGAGCGTCAGGCGCTGGCCCTGATGGATCACCCGAACATTGCGCGCGTTCTGGATGCCGGCACCACAGTGGACGGTCAGCCGTGGTTTGCCATGGAGCTGGTTCACGGTGTGCCCTTGACCGAGTTCTGCGATGAACAGCGGCTGGATCTGCGCCAGCGTATGGAGCTGTTCGTGCCTGTCTGCCAGGCGGTTCATCACGCCCATCAAAAAGGCGTGCTGCACCGGGACTTGAAGCCTTCCAATATTCTCGTGGAGATGATTGATGGTCATCCCGTGCCCAAGGTGATCGACTTTGGCATCGCCAAAGCCCTGGACTCAGGGGAGCACGCGGCCATGGGCCTGAGTTTGCTGCGCACCACGGGCCTCTCCATGATCGGCACGCCGCAGTACATGAGTCCGGAGCAGGCGGGTCTGCGCGGCCTTGATGTGGACAGCCGCAGCGATATTTACTCCCTTGGCGTCATTCTCTACGAACTGGTCTGCGGCAGCACGCCGCTGGCGGCGGTCTTGACTCACAAGACCCCGGCTGACGAGGTGCTGCGCTTGATCCGGGAACAGGATCCCCCCAGCCTCGCCCGCAGTCTGCCGCGGGAGGAGGCACCGCTTGCAGCCTTGGCGCGGGCGCGTCAGACCGACACCCGGCGGCTGCGTTTGCAATTGCGCGGGGATCTGGACTGGCTGGTCGCCAAAGCCCTGGAAAAAGACCGGGACCGCCGCTACAACTCCGCCGCCGCCCTGGCTGAGGACATCCAGCGTCATCTCAAGAATGAGCCGGTCAGCGCGGGACCGCCCAGCCCCGCCTATCGTTTTCGCATGCTGGCGCGCCGAAACAAGGCGGCGCTGGCGGCCGCGGCGCTGGTGATGGCCAGTCTGCTGGCCGGGCTCAGCCTGGCCTTGTGGCAGGCGGTGCGCGCCACGCGGGCGGAGCGGATCGCCACCACGCGGCTGCTGGAGGCGGAAGCCACCCGGGATGCCGCGGGCAATCTGCTGGTGGGCAACTTGGTGACGCTGCGGGACCGGTTGCTGCCTCTGGGGCGCGCGGACATCATGGACGAAGTGCTGACCGCGGCGGAAGCCTATTTCGAGAAACTTCCGCACGGCATGCACAACCCGGCGATGTCGCAGCAGCAGATATTTCTGGATTTGAACCGCTGCGCTTTGGCCCTCGCGCGCGCCGACACGGTGGCGGCACGGCGCAGCCTGGAAGCGGCCTTGTTGAAGGTAAAGGCCTTGGAAAGCGCCGGCAACCTGCCGGAACCGGTGGCGCGGGAGATCACTTTCATCTCCCTCATCGTGGCGGCCGAGCTGGGCCGGCTGGATGAAACCGCCAGCGCCAAAGCCTGCGTGCGGGAGGCCGAGCGCCTTTGCAAAAACTGGCTTGAGCACGACGAAAACACCGTCTGGGCGCTTGGCGGCATGGTGCATGCGGCGGCCATCCTCGCCTTTTCCGCCGCCCTGTTCGAGGGGGAGGCGCAGATCGCGTTGGAGCACATCAACGCGCTCGCCTCCTACCACGCCCGCCTCCAGGCCGTGGCGCCGGATAGCGTCGAAGCCAGGCTCTCCTCCGCCTATGCCACCCTGGCGCAGGCATTTGTGGCCTCCTCTGCGCGCATGTCGCAAGCGCTGGCCATCCGCCTTTTCCAGAATACTGCGGACAAGTTTCAGGAGCTTTTCGAGACGGATGCGGGCACGCCTTGGCGGGATTTTTACCTGCATGTGCGCAGGCGGGCCATGACCGCCGCCGCTTGGCGCATGGTGCAACTGGGCGCGGAGACCGGTTCCCAAGACCAGATCCATCAGGGGCGCCTTTTTCTGCATGAAGTGCTGGAGCAGCGGCTTCAGGCCGTCGAGCAGCAGCCCAATCGCGCTGACCTGTGGCAGGATGTGGTCTTGAGCGCGAAGCATCTCCTGGTCCTGGCAAGAGTGACTGACGACCCGGCGGAGTCGGAGCAACTGCAAGCCATGGTGCTGTCGCACATCACCCAGGCGGCGGCGCGCCCGATGACCCCGGGAGCCATTCATCGGGCCGCCCAAGCCATGCGTGAATGCATCGTCCTGGAGCGGCGTTCGGCGCGTCCGCGTCCCGAGTTGATTGCCGAGGCGGTGCAGTTGGGTGTCACCATTGCCGCCCGCGGGCTGGCTGCGAAGCCCCTGCACTCCTCCCTGCTCCTGCCATGGACGGCTTTTTTGGACAATCTGAGCTGGCTGGCCGCCCATCCGGAGGCGGATTCGCTCGCGCGGGAGGCAAGTCTTGCCAGCGCCATCGAGACGCTGCAAGCTCAGGAAGCGGCCGGCCCCTCCTATCCCACCCGCAGGCTCATCCTCCAGCAGTTGGAGATGGCCGGGATGCTCGGCCCGTTGCACAGGCGCCTGCCCGAATCCCTCGAACCCGCCGCCCGCCGCATCAGCCAGGCGCTGCGTGCCATCCACGAGTCGCCGGACTTGGATTCCGCCGGCAAGACACTGGCGCACAACCTGATCGAAATGCAGGCGCAGACGGCCCGCCGCTGGTTTCAGCTTGCGGCCCGGCACTCCCCTCATCCCGCGCGTGAAACGATCGTCAACGACTTCGTCCGCCTGGCGGCCTGGGCGGACCAACTGGCGGTTGGCGAAAAGGCGGAGCCCATCGACCATCTGCTGGCCTGGGCCGTCTGGCACGCCGTCAGCATCAATCATGACCATCTGCCAGACACGCTGACCCGCCTGATTTCCGACCGCATCCACCTGCTGCTGGAAAAAACCGTAGCCGTCGATCCTGGTGGCCCGCTGCAGGATCTCGCCATTGCCAATCAACTTCAGGTGCTCGACGCCATGGCGGCGCGGGCTGAAAAGAGTGGCGATGACGCCGCCGCCGCCCGCTGCTTGGTGGCGATCATGGACATCCGCCGCGGCTTGAAGACGGATTCCGCCTGGCACCATTACCATTGGGCTTGGGCGCTCTATCAACACGGCGTGTTGGATTGGCGGGCGGGGCGCCGCTCGGCGGCTCTCAAGGCCTGGAAGGAGGCGGAGCCGCGCATCGTCAAGTCCCTGCGGCTCAACCAGCGTGACACCTCCGCCAGCTTTCTGCATCTGGCCCTCCGCATCGTGCAACAGGCCGCGCCGGCCGCCCTCAAACAGTTGGACGAGGCAACCCTCCAGCGCCTTGCCGACGAGCAGCAGCGCCTGACGCGCGAACATCCCGGCGGGTCCCTGAAGCCTGTCGGAACCGCTTGGGAGATTCTGGAGGGCGAAATGGCCGCGCGCCATCATCCCGCTGCCGAACAGGCTGCCGTCCTGCGCGCCGGCATCCCTGCCAACCGCAAAAACTAGCGGCGCTCCGGGCCTGCCGGTTCCCTTTGCCAGTCAAAAAGTGCGTTCCAGCAGACGTTCCTTCCTTATGTTTCGACGTGATTTCCTCCTTCGTGCCGGTGCCGCCAGCGTTCTGCCGCTGACCGCGACGGCTGCCCCGCGCCGCGACCGCGCGCCGCGCATTCTGTTGCGGCCCGGCAGCTACCAGCGCGGCAACATTGGTGACATCTCCCACTCGCTGGGCGCGCTGCGGCTTTTTGAACTGCATTTCCCCGAGGCGGAGTTCCTGCTCTGGCCGCGCGGGGTCAGTGAGGAGGCGCGCGCGAACTTGAACGCCAACTTCCCGCGCTTGCGCATCGTCGAAGGCGAGCTGGATGCGCGGCAGCGGCCTGCGACCGCAGAGCTGGCCGCGGCTTGGGAGGAGGCGGACCTGCTGCTGCACGGCTCGGCGCCCGGGTTCAAAGGCATGAGTTACCTGCCGGGCTGGCGCGCGGCTTCGGCCAAGCCCTACGGCGTGTTTGGCATGACCGACGATCCGTTGTTCGGCATTGGCAAAGGCCGACGCGATGAGGGCGGCACGCTGGCGGAGTTGGGCGCGGCTTTGGCGGCGCTGCCCGTCGGCACACTGAGCGCCGCCACTCTTGAAGTGCTCAATGGCGCCGCGTTTCTCTTCTGCCGCGAGACCCTCACGCAGGCGCATTACCGCCGGCAGGGAGTGTCGTGTCCGATCCTGGAGTTCGGGCCGGATGCGACTTTTGCCATGCACCTGCGAGACGACGCGCGCGCGACGGCTATTTTGCAGCGCCACGGCTTGGAGGAGGGGCGATATCTTTGCGTCATCCCGCGGCTGCGCTACACGCCGGACAGCCCGCCCGCCAGCGGTAAGCTGTCCTCCACCGCGCGCGCCAAACACGCCATCAACGAGCGTAACGAGGAGGCGGATCATGCCAAACTGCGCGGGTTGATCGAGCGCTGGGTGCGGCACACCGGCGGCAAGGTGCTGGCGTGCCCGGAGATGACTTATCAAGTGGATCTGGCCAAACGACTGCTGGTGGATCCGCTGCCAGAGGAAGTGAAACGCGCCGTGGTTTGGCGGGATCATTACTGGCTGCCTGACGAGGCCGCCTCCGTGTATCAGCGCGCGGCGGCGGTGGTGAGTTTCGAGTGCCACTCGCCCATCATCGCGCTCAACACTGGCACGCCCGCGCTTTACGTGCGCCAGCCCACGGATACGATCAAAGGCCAGATGTACCACGATATCGGCGCCTCAGGCTGGACCTGCGAGGTGGACGAGACGGATGCGGAAGCGCTGTGGGCGCGGCTGCGGCGGATTCACGAGGATCCCGCGGCCGCCCGCAAACAGGTGCGCGACATCATGCGCGGCGTGCGCCGCGTGCAGCAGCGCATGGTGGAGGTGTGCCGGCAGGTCTGCCCGTGATCACTTGACGATCAAGGACGTTCCCGTCATCTCCGCCGGCTTTTGCAAACCGAGCATGTCGAGCAGCGTCGGCGCGATGTCGGCGAGGATGCCGTCGCGCAGAGTGACCTGGTCTTGATCCGGGCCGGCATAGACGCAGTGCACCAGGTTCGTGGTGTGGGCGGTGTGCGGGGAGCCGTCGGGGTTGCGCATCTGCTCGCAGTTGCCGTGGTCGGCGGTGATGAGGCACTTGCCGCCGAGCTCAAGCACGCGCTCGACGATCAAGCGCACGCCGAGGTCGATCGTCTCGCAGGCATGCACGCCGGCCGCCACGACGCCGGTGTGGCCCACCATGTCGGGGTTGGCGAAGTTCATGATGACGACATCGTATTCCGGCAGCCGCCGATACACCTCAAAGGCCACGTCCGGACCGCTCATCTGCGGTTTGTGATCGTAGGTCGGCACTTCTTTGGGGCTGATGGCGAGGTAGCGGTCCTCACCGGGGAAGGGGATCTCGATGCCGCCGTTGAAGAAGAAGGTGACATGCGGGTATTTCTCGGTCTCGGCGCTGCGCAACTGCTTGAGCCCGGCGTTGGCGATGACCTCGCCGAGGATGTTCCGCATGCTCTCCGGCCCGAACACGACCTTGGCGCCGAGCTCGGCGTAGGTGGCGTCGTACTCGGTGAGCGTGTAGTAGCCCGTGCGCGGATGCACCTCACGGTCAAAACCCTCGAAACCGGTTTTCAAAAACGCCTCGGAAAGCTGGCGCGCGCGGTCGGCGCGGAAGTTGAACCAGAAAATCACATCGTCCTCGCGGATGCGCTGCTGGTCGGCGAGATCAAAAATCAGCGGCGGCAGGAACTCGTCACCGCGCGGCTCCTTGGCGTAGGCGGCGCGCGCCGCCTCGGCGGGGGTGTCGGCGCGTTTCTCGCCGCGACCGAGCACGATGGCATCCCAGGCCAGCTTGTTGCGGTCCCAGCGTTTGTCGCGGTCCATGGCGAAGTAACGGCCGATGACCGTGACGATGCGCGCGCCGCTGCCGGCGAGATCGTTTTGCAGCTTCTGCAAATAAGCCGCGCCGCCCGTGGGCGAGGTGTCGCGGCCATCGGTGATGGCGTGAATGCAAATGTCAGTCACGCCGGCAGCTTGTGCGGCATGACAGAAAGCGGCGAGGTGATCCTGATGACTGTGCACGCCGCCGTCGGAGACGAGGCCGAGGAAGTGCAGGCGCTTGCCTTTGGCCTGGGCGAAGGCGGCTTGCAGCACGGGGTGGGTGGCCAGCTCGCCATCGCGGATGGCTTTGTTGATGCGGGTCAGGTCCTGATAGACGACACGGCCCGCGCCGAGGTTGAGGTGGCCCACCTCGCTGTTGCCCATCTGACCCTCCGGCAGGCCCACGTCCTCGCCGGAACCGGACACCTTGCTCCAGGGGCAGGTGGCATAAAGATGATCATGGAAAGGGGTGTGGGCGAGCAGGGTGGCGTCGCCACTTTCAACGGCTTTTTCTTTGCCGCCGGGATTGATGCCCCAGCCGTCGCGAATGATGAGAACCACAGGTTTTTTGGACATGAAAAAAGGAGGATAAGGAACAGGCAGCATCCATCCTCCAGCCGCGCCCTCGAATCAAGCACCGCTGTTTGCCGGCCGGGCAGGGGCGTGCGCTCGCGCCCCCTCAATCAAACAGCGCCGGCGGCTCCGGCGCTGACGCTGCCGCGCCCTCGGTCTCATTTATCTCAGCCGCTTAGGCCACTGTTCGTTCACTTTGGCGACGGCGTCGAGAAATTGGCGTCGGACGGAGGGCAAAGGACGGTTGCCTTTTGCGTCAAAGTCGGCGATCCCCCGCGTGTAGCTTGTGACACATCGCCGATCAGCGGAAGGGAGCACGTCAAAGCTTTTGATCAGGCTGCCGTAACACTGCTTGGCAGCCCGCAGCCGCAGCAAGGCAGCACCGGCTCCCTCCTGCAGGCGCGCGGTGGAGACGATCGCGCCCCACGGATAATTGGCGGCAAAGACGTAATTGGCGCTGCCGTAGTAGATGTCAGCCCCGGTGACGACGAGGAATTTCAGCGGACCTCGCACCGAACGACCGTTCGTCTCCTGCGCGAAAACCTCGAAAATGGATTCAGCGGACCATTGCCTGCCCACCGCCAGCCCCATCCGGCGGGAGTGCTCGGGCAGGGGTAGCGCTTTTGCATAAACTTTCACCGGCAATCCAGTCTCCTGCCTCATGACAAAAGCAATGTAGTCCAGCAGCTCGTCCGGCACCTCACCGGCAGGCATCACGATCACCGTGCAGACGGGCTCATTGTCCACGGCATCCTCCATCACACAGCGCGGCATGACAGGGATCGGGGTGTCCGCGCCGGTGTAGGGTAGGGCGAGCTCATCTAGCGCGGCGGAGTCTGCCTCTTCGCCGCGCAGGCGGTCCAGCAGGCGGCTGCCACCCGGCAAATGAGGCTGCATGCGCAGCGCTGCCTCGCAAAGCCGCAGGGCTTCCTTCTGCTGATCAGCGGGCAGGGACTCGGCGTAACGCACGATCCAGTCCGCGTGATCCGCTGCCGCGATATGATCCTCGAGCGAGAGCACTTTCTCCGCCGCCAAGCTCAGCCTGTCCGGATTGAGCGGGTCCAGGTAGGGATGGACATTTTTGACCAAGAGCCAGCCGAACGGGATCAGGACCACCATCGGTGCCGCCCACCACAGCCAAAAATAGCGCGGCGGCAGCCCCTGCCACCGCTTCAGCAACGGCAGGGCGTAAAGGCCGGCGCAGCCGGCGAAAACCGCCATTTCCTGCCAGCCATATGAGCGCCGGAAAGAAACGAACTCCATCAACGCCAGCGCCAGCACGACCGGCAGCACGACCAAGTAGCCCACATTGCCAAACCCCTCCGCCCACAGCACGCCGGCAGGTCTCGGCCTCACATAGGCCGCGCGCATGCCCGCGATGGCGGCGCGGCACCTTGACCGCTGCCGGTCCTGCTCCGCCAAAAGCGCCCCCTGCGCGCCCGCCACGTCTTCCGCGCGCAAACTGGCAAAGTTCTCGTTGATCCGGGACAACTCATGCTCTTCCAGCGCCTCCCAGTCAGGATCCCCGAACTGCCGCCGCCGGCTCTCCTGCCACAGCCGGTCCACCCGCAAAACCATCCACATACCGACTGCGATCCAAAACTTCCCCTTTTCCGCCACGCCAAACAACACCACACCTATCAGGATCAGAATCGCGTTTTTCAGGAAGGAGGGCAAAAGAGTCCGCATGGCAGGGATAAAACTACAATCCCACCAACCGTGCAGCAAGCAATCCAGCGATTCCAACCCAACGCCCGCCGTCTCCAGCCTCCGCCGCCGCCGAGGTACCGCCTGGACTTAATCAAACAATGCCGGCGGCTCCGGCGGTGCCGCGTCCTCCTGCTGCGGCTCCGTTTCTTTTTTCCGGCGCGGAGAGGGCTTCTCCAGCAAATGCTGCTGCATGTAGAGCGGCAGCTTTTCCGGCTGACCGGGAAAGAGCGAGATCAAAAACGCCAGCGTGATGAAAAACTCCCGCACCAGCGCGGCGCGGGCGGCACGGCGCTGTTCTTCGGTGGCGGCTTTGGCGCCGGAAGCGGACTCGCTCTCGCTGTAAACCGCGCTCCACTCGGCCAGGGTGGCGGCGGAGAGTTCCGCCACATAGGCCGGCAGCTCCGCCGCGTGCGCGGTCACCGCGTTGTGCATCGTCGTCAAGTGGACGCGCAGCAGGTCATCAGGGCAGCGATTGAAAATGCGGCGGCCATGTGGAAAAGCCCGCCGCACCTCCGGGGAGCGCGGCCCGAAGACCCCCGTCAACCCCGCCTCGACCCGCGCCGTGCGCGCCCGCAAATCCCGCCGAAAGCGGGCCTTGGATTGTTTGCGGGACTTGCGCACACCCAATTGGGTCAGGTGCGCCGTGACCCCGCCGTCGAGCGCCGCCAGCGCCGCCCCGGTCGCCGCGATGCGCTCGTCAAACACCCCGTCGCGATTGTTCGCGATCAAGCGCTGATGATGATCCGTGCCAAAAGCCTCCAACCGCTCCAGACTGATCGACGGATCATCAAAGGGATTGAGCAGGAAACGGGAGAGCGCGCGCATGAGGAGGGGGGCGGGGTGGGAAAAGGAGGAGCCGCTCCCAGGCCCTGCCGTGTCCCCTCTTTTGCCGCCAGCCTGCGTTCAGACGCAAGGAAAACAGAGACACTTGGAGGAGGCGGCAAAAAGACACTGAGGAAGGAGGTCCGAGTTTGCGAGGGAAATTAACTGTGCATCGCGAAGCTTATCAATCATTCAAATAAGGCATAATTAAAAAAAATTAAAGCATGGATTGTTCAAAAGAATCATTGTCATGACATTTAAAAAATTGAATTTTCAATGTGAATCAATGCAATACAAGAAAATAAATTCAATAATTCAAATAAATAATAACTTAAACTCTGAATAATTTTAATTATACAATAGAAACATTGTCATTGTATTTGCTAATTTAAATAATTGAAATGAACAATGACATAAATGAATGCCCGCTCACAGAATTTTCAAGATTTCCCATCTCTCAGGGCGCGCTTTCTCTGGCTGTCTGGCTGCGGACAGGTGCTTGGATGACGCCTCCAGTATTAGGAGGGTGCGGGCCGACGTTTTATCAAACGATCTCATGCCGGCGAGCGGCGATTTTGCCACTCAGAGCCGCCTTCAGAAGCGGGACGGAACCCCTTCAGGGTTCGCCCGCCCCATTTGAAACGTGACAGACGTCCGAGACGCGGTCCCAGGGTAGGCGCCTGCGCGTCAACCCTGGGTGACCGCGATGCCCCATTCCCCTTTTTGCCAAGCAACCCCATCGGGGTTGCGTCCCCCTTCGCTGATTTCTCACCGGTATTCATCCTGCTTTTCCGCTTGCCCCCAAGCCAGCAGTGCCGTGCGCACCTGCGGCCAGACCTGCGCGCTGAACCAGGACTCGGGCACCTCCGTCAGCCACGGCACGCCGTTGCGATTCCAGGTGATGTTCAAGCCGTCCGCTGAAACGGAAACGGCCACCAGCTGCTGGCGTGGGATCTCGACAAAGCCGTTGTAACCGACGGGACCTCGCACAAAGTCATCGGTAATCTCTAGGTGCTTCGGCGGCTGGTGTTTCGTCCAAAAATAATAGAGAACCAACACGGTGAAGATCGCCAAGCTTCTGATTCGCGACCAATTCCAGGAATCCACGAAGAGCATCATCACCTCGAATCCAATGCAAACCGCGACCACCCAAACGACCCACTTCTTGACCCACGGCCAGTGACGCAGCTCGAAGCGCTGGGGGGTGCCGGTCGCCTGTGCCGTCATAGTGGCGGGAGTCTGACAGGCGGGAATCGAAAGGCAAGGCGGAACGGTCCCGCCTTCCGCCCATCCTGTTCATCCTGAAATCCTGTCCATCCTGTCTCAAAAAGACGCGGATCCAGATGGCCGTGTCAGTTGCCTTTGGCTTTGGCCTTCCCTTTGCCTTTGCCGGCGTTGGGGCCGCCGCCGCCGCGGTTGTAGGACTCGGGGGGGTCTTGGTCGGGGACTTTGAGTTCGGTGCGCAGGCGGGTGAGCTCGGCGTGGAGTTCCTTCACGGTGTCGGCGTAGGCGGGGTCGCGATAGACGTCGGTCATTTCGTTGGGGTCGGTTTGCCGGTCAATGAGGGTCCAGTAATTCACGTCGGGCTCGTAGAAGTGGAAGAGCTTGTAGCGGTCGGTGACGACGCCGTAGTGCTTGCGGACGCTGTGGGGGCCGGGGTACTCGTAGTAGTGGTAGTAGAAGGAGGTGCGCCAGTCGGCGGGGGTCTGGCCTTTGAGCAGGGGGAGGAGGGAGCGGCCTTGCATGTCGTCCGGGATGGGGAGGCTGGCGGCGTCGAGGAAGGTCTCGGCGAAGTCGAGCACGGAGACGATGGCTTTGCTGCTGCTGCCGGGCTGGGTGACGCCGGGCCAGCGGGCGAGCAGGGGGGTGCTGAGCGATTCCTCATAAATCCAGCGTTTGTCGAACCAGCCGTGTTCGCCGAGGTAAAAGCCCTGGTCGGAGGAGAGGACGACGAGGGTGCTGTCGGTGAGGCCTTCGGCGTCGAGGTAGTCGAGGACTTTGCCGACGTTTTCATCGACGGCTTTGACGGTGCCGAGGTAGTCGTGCATGTAGCGTTGGTAACGCCATTTGACGAGGTCTTTGCCGGTGGGGTTGGCCTGGCGGAATTGTTCGTTGAGGGGTTCGTAGTAGGCGTTCCAGACTTTGAGTTGCTCTTCGTTGAGGCTGGGGGGCGGGGTGAGCTTGGCGTCGAGGAGGGTAAAGGTTTTTTCGAGGGTCATGTCCTGCTCTTTCTCGGCGCGGCCGCGACCGTAGTAGTCGTCGAAGAGGGTCTCGGGCTCGGGGAAGACGCGGTCGCCAGACCAGCCGAGGTGGCGGAGGGAGGGGGCCCATTCGCGGTGCGGGGCTTTGTGTTGGCACATGAGCAGGAAGGGCTTGGTTTTGTCCCGGTTTTTGAGCCATTCGACGGAGAAGTCGCCGATGAGGTCGGTGGTGTAGCCGGTGTGTTTGACCTGCTGGCCGTCGCGGATCATGGGGGGGTTGTAGTAGGCGCCCTGGCCGGGGAGGATGTGCCAGTGGTCGTAGCCCTGGGGGTCGCTGACGAGGTGCCATTTGCCGATGACGGCGGTCTGGTAGCCGGCGGCTTGGAGCATCTTGGGCATGGTGGGCTGGTCGCCGTTGAAGCGGTTGCCGTTGTGGTAGAAGCCGTTGATGTGGTTGTATTTGCCGGTCTGGACGACGGCGCGGCTGGGGCCGCAAATGGAGTTGGGGACGAGGCAGCGGTCAAAGCGCATGCCTTCCTTGGCGATGCGGTCCATGTGCGGGGTGTCGAGCAGCTTGAGTTTGTGGTCGTAAGCGCTGATGGCCTGGGAGGCGAGGTCGTCGCAGAAGATGAAGACGATGTTGGGGCGCTCGGCGGCGGCGAGGGGGGCGCTGGCGAGCAGGACGGCGGCGGCGGTGCGGAGAAGGAATCGGAGCATCGCCGGGGTGAACGTGGGGAAGGGGGCGGCCTTGCAGAAAAGTGGGGGCAAGAGGCGGCGGTGCGCGGGAGTGAAGAAAGATTGCGATCCCTGGCAGCTATTGTCTTTTGCCCATCCGTTCCCAACCTCATGAACCTGTCTCTCCCGCTGCCGTCGTCTTTGTCGCGTCTTTTGGTCTGCCTGCCGCTGCTGATGCTGCTGGCGAACTGCGGTCACTTCGATGGCTCGCGCGCGGTGGCGCCGGAGCGGATGGTGGGCATCTTCGGCGGCATGGGACCGGAGGCGACGGCGAATCTCTACGCGGAGATCGTGCGCTTGACGCCGGCGAAGGAGGACCAGGATCATTTGCCGACGCTGATCTACAGCCGCCCGCAGGTGCCGGACCGCAGCGCCTGCATCAAGTCGGGCAGCCGTGAGATCGTGCCCTATTTGGTGGAGGCGGTGCGGCGGCTGGAGCGCGGCGGGGCGTCGTTCATCGCGATCCCGTGCAACACGGTGCATTACTACCACGCGGACATGCAGAAGGCGGTGCGCATTCCGGTGCTGAACATGATCGAGGAGACGGTGGACACGGTGGTGCGGGAGCATCCAAAGGCGCGCACGGTGGGCTTGCTGGCCTCCAATGGCACGGTGCAAAGCCGGCTCTATGAGCAGGCGTTTGAGAAGCGCGGGCTGAAGGTGATCCTGCCGCCGGGGGACATCCAGCAGTGCTGCGTGATGGACGCGGTGTACAGCATCAAGGCAGGCGGGTCGAAGACGGAGCAGGCGCGCCTGCTGGCGCGCGCGGGCGATGGTCTGGCGGCGCGCGGGGCGGATGTGCTGGTGCTGGGTTGCACGGAAATCCCGCTGGCCTTCGACAGCAAGCGCGCGCGCGTGCCGGTGGTGAACGCGACGGAGGTGCTGGCGCGGGCGGCGATCCGCGAGTTCAAAAATCCCAGCCGCTAACTCTTGCCTGCGATGCGAACGCTGTTGTTTGTCTTGCTTGCGTCCGGCCTTCATGCGGCGGACGCGCCGCGCATCGCGGTGATGCAACTGCGCCATGAGACGGTGACGTTTTTGCCGAACGAGACGACGCGGGAGGACTTCATTTATCCCGGGTCTCCGGCAGCGGGGGAGGCGTTGCTGAAAACGTATCCGAAGGGGGATATGGGCGGTTTCGTGAAAGTGGCGCGCGAGTACGGGGCGGAGTTGGTGGGCATCGAGTCGCCCGGCATGCCGGAGACGGGCACGGGATCGGGCTGGGTGACACGCGCGGCCTACGAGCACTTCGTTGGCCGCATGATCGCGGAGGTGAAGGCGCAGGGTCCCTTTGATGGCGTGTATCTGGCGCTGCACGGGGCGATGGCGGTGCGCGGCATCGCGCGACCGGAGGCGGAGCTGGCGCGGCGGTTGCGGGAGGTCGTCGGCGAGAAGGTGGTGATCGCGGGTACCTTCGATCCTCATGGCAACGAGGACGATGCCTTTTTGCAGCACGCGGACCTAGCCTTCGCGTACAAGTATTACCCGCACTACGACGCGCATCTGCAAGGGGAGCGCGCGGCGCGCATGATGATCCGCGCGATCCGCGGTGATTACCAGCCGGCGCACGCGGTGCGCACGGTGCCGATCCTGAGCGCGACGGTTTATCAATGGACCGGCCAGCATCCCTGGAGCACGCTGGTGCAGCGCTGCCTGACCTGGGAGGCGCGGGAGCCGGACGTGTTCGTCAATTTTTTCTACGGCTTCCCATGGGCGGATGTGCCTGACGCGGGCATGTGCTTCCAGGTCATCAGCAACGGCGACGCCGCGCTGGCGCAAACGGTGGTGGATGACTTGGCGGACACGGCCTGGCGGCTGCGCGCGGAAATGTTTGCGGCGACGCCGATCCTGCGCGTGGACGAGGCGGTGCGGCAGGCGGCGTCGGCATTGAAGGAGGGTCGCGGTCCGGTGGTGCTGGCGGACTACAGTGACCGCTCGGGCAACGCAACCTGGCTTCTGCGGGAGGTGATCGAGCAGGATCTCGGCGGGGTGGTGATCGCCACGCTGCGGGATGATCGCGCGCTGGCGGCGCTGGCCAAATCCGGCGCCAAAGCAGGCGATGCCTTTGACATGGAGGTGGGTGGTTTCATCGACGAGTCCGCCGGCAAACCGGTGAGGGTGAAAGGCGTGCTGGCCGAGGTGAAGACCGGCAGCGATGGCGACGTGCGGGCGGTGCAAGTGCGCTTTGGCCGTGACAATTTACTGATGCTCAGTCCGCAGCTCGTGCAGTTCGTCGATCCTGAAAGCATCCGCGCGGACGGGGTGGACATCGGACGTTTCCAGGTCTTCGCCATCAAGTCGCGCGTGCATTTCCGGCGCGGTTTTGACGACAACGGTTTCGCAAAGACGATCCTGCTGGTGGAGCCGCCCGGGCCGTTCATGGGCACGGTGCATCTGGAGGCGCTGAAGTATGAAAACTTGCGCGTGCGTGATTATTACCCCTTCAACGAGAAGGCCGGGCCGTGAAGGTGAGGCGCGCTGCTTTCTCCACTCGGAATCGTGTTGAAATGCCCCCGCGCTGAAGGATGCTGACGTTCTGACTTTTCCCCCCGTTTCCCCAGTGCCTGTGATGTCCGAGCCGCACCAGTTTCGCCATTACCTGATCGTTCAGGACGCGGCGGGCGCGAACGTGGAGTTGGAACGCTCGGCGGACAAGGTGGCGGTGCTGGCCTTTGACACGCTGCGCCTGGAGTTCACCGCCTGCCATGTGCTGCTGCATCCGCTGGCGGAGCGTGCCGCCTTTGAGGAGGCCTGCCGCCGCCTGCGCGGCTACGGCCATCCGCTGCTGGCGCGCATGGTGGATTTCGGCGAGGACGAGGGCAATCCCTTCTACATCACCAGCGCGGTCGATGGCGAGCCGCTGCGCGCGTATTTGAACCGCCAGCACGAGCTGCCGGGCTGGCTGGCGGTGATGCTGGCCAGCCGCGCGCTGGACGCCGCCGCCGCGGTCTGCGCGCGCGGCGACTACCTGCCGCCGCAGCCTCTCAATAGTCTGCGCGTGGTGCAGGTGGGGGCGCAGTCGCTGGTGGTGGCGGCGGCGGATTTCCGGCTGCTGCCGGCGCGGGATGCCGCCAAGAGCCGCGCTCAACGCGCGAACTTTGACCGGCAGGGCAAGTTCCTGCGCTCCTTCCTTTTGGAGCAGGCGGGGGGCAGTCCCACGCTGCCGGATCATCCACTCAATGCCGCCGATTTCACCGAGCTGCTGGCCGGCTGCCTGCAAGCCGCCAGTCCGGTCTCCGTTGGCCAGATGCTCGATCTGCGCAATCATCTGCAAAAACTCGCGCCGGAGCATCTGTCCGGGGAGATTCCCGCGCCGCAAAAACCGCGCGCGTTGATCGCGCCGCTGCTGGCCGGTTACCAGGATGTGGCGCGCGCGGTGGCGAGTCGTGTGCGCATTCAGTCGCAGCGGCTGGACATGACCAATCCCTACTCCATGCGCGGCACGCTGGCGAAGGCGGGGCGGCCCGTGCTGGTGGAGCAGATTCCACCGGCACGCCTGGTGGGCCGCCGCGTGGCGGAGACGGTGCGGGAAACGCAAAAGCTCACCCGCAAAAACGATCACCCGCATCTGGTCACGGTGGCGCTCGTGCATGAGGCGGACAGTTTGACCTGCGTGGCGGAGGAAATCGTGGAGGGCGTCAGTCTGGCCGAGTTGTTGCGGGAGCGCGGCGCGCTGGAGGTGAACGAGGCCTATCTTGTGCTGGCGGGACTCGACTCCGCGCTGGCGGACCTCGACAGCACCAGCCTGCCCGCGCAAAAGCTGCGGCTGGAGGACGTGTATCTGCTCATCAGCAGCGCGCGCGAGACGCTGCGCGGCTCGCGCCAGTTGACCACGCGCTTGACGGACTGGCCGTCCTTTTCGGTGGTGCTGCGCGCGCATCCCAGTCTGGCGGGCATGTCGGGCCGTGGCACGGACCCGGGTCTGCTGCTGCCGCCCGGCGCCACCACCTCCGCGGAGGTACCCACACGCTGGCACGGCGGCTGGCTGGCCGCCACCGGACGTTTCCTGCTCGGCATCGAGAATGCCGTCGGCACCGCTCTCCAACCCGATGACGCCGCCTTGGCGCGCGAGCGGGAGGGCGTGGCCCGCATGCTGGACGAGGAAATCGCCCGCACCATCGAAGGGCGCCCCGGCTCGCGCGCGGAATTTTTGTCCCGGTTTGCACGCCTTGTGCATCAGCGGAATCAAGTGAAACCGGTTTCCCCCAGCAAAGTGACCGCGGCCAAGAAGCCGGTCATCACAGAGATTGTGCCGGCCGCCAAAGCGGCGCCGCTGCTGGGTGCGTCCGAGAGCGAGGACGGCGCGGACGACGGCGTCGAGGTCTTCACTCCGGGCGGTGCGATCGCCGCCGCGCTCACGGGATCCGCGTTGACGCAAGGGGGCTCGACTCCGAAGCCGGACAAACCCACCGCCGGCTTTGCCGAGCTTCTCTTTCAAGGCGACGAGGACGACGTGCCGCCGGACGAGCCTGATTGGGCGCGCCGTCAACCCTCCAATGGCGCGCTGCCGACGCATTTCGAAGCGCAACGCGATCCGACACCGCTCTGGCTCAAGGCCGCCGTGTTCCTGCTCGGCTCGATGGCGGCTGGCGGTTTCCTCAGCCACCTCTCCGGCGACGCGCTCTGGCAAAAACACAAGAACGCGCCACGACCGCTGGAGGTCCTGGAGGAGGGAGACGATCCCGACGCCGCTATGTCCGCGGGCGCGGAATTGCAGAAGCTGCGCTCCGGCGCCCTGCCGCCCGTGAAGGACGACTCGGAAACGGTGCTGCCGCCACCGCCGCCGCCGAGCAGTTTGAAAAAGAAACTGGTGGACTGAGCAAGCCTGCAACAATGCGCCGGCGCGGTCGTTCCCACAGGCCACACCGATGAAGCCGCTCCCACTTCTTATTGCCCTCGCCCTCTGTCAGGTCGCCGCCGCTGCTGACAAGCCCAACATTCTCTGGCTCACCAGCGAGGACCACAGTCCGCACATGGGGTGTTATGGCGACAAAATCGCCCGCACCCCGAACGTGGACGCGCTCGCCGCCAAGGGCATGCTTTTCAAAAAAGCCTGGTCGGTGGCCCCCGTTTGCGCGCCCGCCCGCACCGCCATCATCTCCGGCATGTATCCCTCCAGCAGCGGCGGCCTGCACATGCGCTCCATGGTTTCGATGCCCGGGGGAACGAAGATGTACCCTGCCATTCTGCGCGAGGCAGGCTACTACTGCACGAACAACAGCAAGACCGACTACAACCTGCGCGAGACCGGCCAAGTCTGGGATGAATCCTCCAACCAGGCCCATTGGAAAAAGCGCCCCGACGGCCAGCCCTTCTTTGCCATCTTCAACTCCACCAAAAGCCACGAAAGCCAGATCCGCACCCGCCCGCACACTCAAATCACCAAGCCTGAGGACGTGCGTGTGCCGGCTTACCATCCCGACACCCCCGAGGTGCGCCAGGACTGGGCGCAGTATTATGACAAAGTCAGCGAGGCCGACGCCGACGCCGGCCGCCACCTGAAAGAACTCGAAGAAGCCGGCCTCGCCGATGACACCATCGTCTTCTACTATGCCGACCACGGCAGCGGCATGCCGCGCGGCAAACGCTGGCCCTCCAACACCGGTCTGCATGTGCCCTTCGTCGTTTATTTCCCGGAGAAATGGAAACACCTCGCGCCCAAGGAATACGCGCCCGGCGGCAAGTCCGACCGCCTCATCAGCTTTGTCGATCTCGCCCCCACGCTGGTCAGCCTCGCCGGCATTCAGCCTCCAGAATGGATGCAAGGTCACGCCTTCGCCGGCCCTTACCAAAGCGAACCGCAGCCCTTCATTTTCGGCGAGCGCGGGCGCATGGACGAGCGCATGGACCTCGTGCGCAGCGTCACCGACGGTCGCTACGTCTATCTGCGCAACTACTACCCGCACGTCTCGCAGGCCCAGCGCGTGGCTTATCAATTTGAGACGCCCACCACCCGCGTCTGGTACGATCTTTACACCCAGGGCAAGACCAACGAAGCGCAGTCCATCTTCTGGAAAACGCCGAAGGATGTCGAGGAACTTTACGATCTCGAAAACGATCCCGACGAAGTGCGCAACCTCGCCCACAGCCCCGAGCATCGCGCCATTCTCGACCAACTGCGCGCCGCCCAGCGCGAGCACCTCACCCGTGTGCGCGACGTCTGTTTCCTGCCCGAGCGTGAGATCCACACCCGTTCCGCAGACGGCACGCCTTACGAGACCGCGCGCGACGAGGCGAAGTATCCCTTTGCAAAAATCCTCGCTGCCGCCGACCTCGCCTCCAGTCTCGACTCCACTGCGAGCGGCGAACTCGCGCGTCTGATGCGCGAGGATAAAGACAGCGCCGTCCGTTTCTGGGGCGCGCTCGGTCTGCTCATGCGCGGTGAATCCGCCGCGCGCGAGCAAGAGCAGGCGCTGACCGCCGCCCTGGCGGACGACTCTGTGCTGGTGCGCATCGCCGCCGCGCAGAGCCTCGGTCAATTCGGCGATGACGAGGCGATCGGCCAAGCCCTCGCTGCCCTGGGCGCGCTCGCCGCGCCAAAAGATCACGACGTGCTCACCGCCATGTCCGCCCTCGCCGCCATCGAAGCCCTGGGTGAAAAAGCCGCGCCCCTGCACGCCGATATCGCCAAGATCGACCCCAACGGTCCCTCGCCCGATGGCCGCTACAACAGCTATGTCCCGCGCCTCATTGCCAACATCGTGCCCGACGCCAAATGGAGTCCCGACGACAAGGTGACCACGAAAAAGAAAGGCAAGGGCAAAGCCAAGGCCAAGGCCCCTTGAGGCCGCGGAGGTTGGGCCGCGTCAAAGCGCTGACAAACCGGCGCGTTGGCGGCGTTCCTTCCGCATGGACCCGCTGACCGCCAATCGCCTGCACCTGACCCGCCGCTGCCTGTTTGGGCGCGCCGCCTCAGGCGTGGGCGTGGCGGCGCTCGGGTCCTTGCTGGCGCGCGAGGGCTTCGCGGCCGGCGGCAACGGCCTGCCTGATCTGCCGCATCACTTGGCAAAAGCAAAGCGCGTCATCTACCTCTTCCAAAACGGCGCGCCTTCCCATGTGGATCTCTTTGACCACAAGCCGAAACTGCGGGAGTGGCACGGCAAACAGATCCCGGACTCGGTCGCCGCCGGCAAACGCTTCAGCACCATGACCGGCAATCAAACGGAGCGCCCGGTGCTCGCGGAAATCACCAATTTCGCCCGCCACGGCCAGAGCGGCGCCACGGTCTCCGACTTCCTGCCGCGCACGGCGGGGATCGTGGACGACCTTTGCTTTATCAAGTCCATGCACACCGAGGCGGTGAACCACGCGCCAGGCATCACCTTCTTTCTGACCGGATCGGAAATGGCGGGCCGCCCCAGCATGGGCGCCTGGCTCAGCTACGGCCTCGGGCGCGACAGCGAGGAGCTGCCCTCTTACGTGGTGATGACCTCGCGCGACAAGGAGGCGAGCTGCGGCCAGATTTTTTATGACTTCTACTGGGGCAGCGGCTTCCTGCCGACGAAGTTTCAGGGCGTCAAATTTCGCGGCAGCGGCGATCCCGTTTTGTACTTGTCCAATCCCGAGGGCATGAGCGCGGCGGTGCGGCGCGGTGTGCTCGATGACTTGGCTCGGCTGAACGAGATGAAGCTGGCCGAGTTCGGCGATCCCGAGATCGCCACGCGCATCGCCCAGTACGAAATGGCCTACCGGATGCAAACCAGCGTGCCGGAACTGACCGACCTTGCGAAGGAGCCGAAACACATCCTCGAAATGTACGGCCCCGACGTGACCAAGCAGGGCACCTATGCCTACAACTGCCTGATGGCGCGCCGGCTCGCCGAGCGCGGCGTGAAGTTCATCCAGGTCATGCACGCCGGTTGGGACCAGCACCGCAACCTCAACTCCCAGCTCAAAATCCAATGCCAGGACACCGACGCGCCCAGCGCCGCCCTGATGAAGGACCTCAAACAGCGCGGTCTGCTCGAGGACACGCTGGTCATCTGGGGCGGCGAGTTTGGGCGCACGCCGTTTTTGCAGGGCAAGATCGAGGAGACCAAGCAATGGGGTCGCGACCACCATCCCTACGCCTTCACTCTCTGGATGGCCGGCGGCGGCGTGAAGCCCGGCTTCACTTATGGTGCCAGCGACGAGTTCGGCTTCAGCGCGGTGCAGGACAAAGTCCATGTGCACGACTTCCAAGCCACCGTGCTGCACTTGCTCGGCATCGATCACGAGCGCCTCACCTACAAGTTCCAGGGCCGCCACTTCCGTCTCACCGACGTGCACGGCCATGTGGTGAAACCGCTGCTTGTGTAGCGGCGCGTTGGTGCCTGGCGCCTCTCTGCAGGATCAACACCGTGCCTGGAGCACTGCGGGGCGTCCGGCTATACGCGGCCTTTTCATGATGGGGGCTTCGACACTCGGCAACGTGATTTTACAGAACACCCGCAAGGGTTCTTGAGCAAATGCAACCGCCGCAAAGAAAGCCTGCGCAGCCCTGTCTTTGGCGGCAGGGCCGCTCACTCGGTTGCCGATTCAAGCCGCACGACTTGGATGTCGTTGGATTCCAGTAGCAGCGGCGTCCTCTGCGTCTTTTTGACGCCGCTGACCGGATCGCTCCACGTCACCGTACAGGTGGTGCTGCCGTAGGATTGAAAAAGCTGGTTGCGCAGGGTCGCGTGGCCCGCGCTGTCCGCGACGGCGCGGTGGCCGGGGATGTCCTGGCTCTTGAACTGCTCGTAGGCCGCGGCGGCGGCGGGTTCCACCGCGTGCCCTGCTTTCTGCCAGGCGCGATTCAGAATGGTGTTGGAAATGGAGGTGACAGTGACCACGGCTCCCGGCGCGGGTTGGCCGTCGGCTTGCAGCACGCGCAGGCGTTTGCTGCTGGCGCGGACGGTGTCGGCGTCGAGGTTCAAGGTGTCGCCCGCTTCGATAAGATTCGCCTTAACGTCGAGACCCAGGCCGTGAGAGTGGCGTGTGGCCCAGCCTTCGCCAAAACCGACCAGGGTCAGGCTGCCGCGCGGCAGGGAGTCGAAACGGAACCGGCCCCCGGTCGTCACCGGCGCCCAGGCATACCAGGTCAGGTAGGGAAGGCCGCCGCGGAGCAGCTCGCCTTGACGCGCTTGCGCCGTGATTTTGACCGCCGCCGCCACCCAGCCGCCGGTATGATTTTGCGGCAGGTTGCGCAATCGGCCCTCGACCGCCACCCCCGGATTGAAAGTCGTTTCGTGGCGCAAGGCCTGGTTCAACTCTTCCGATCCGGTTTGCAGGGAGGAGTAGTGCCTGCTGCCGTCCCGAGCCGTGGCACGCAACAGGAAATGACCGCTGCTGGAAAGCACTGCCGCCCCTGTGATGCGGCCATCGGTGGAGAAAGGCGTTTCCTTGGAAACGCCGTTTCCTAGACTACCGGCCCAGGTGGCAAATGACGCGCCGCCGCTGACGCTCAGGTCGATCTTCTGAACTTTGCGTTCGGTGGTGGAGGAGGCGCTGCTCTTGGCTCTGCTGGATCGAAATTTGAAATCACCCGCCTCCAGCTTTAATTCACCGAGGTCGAGCGGTTGCGAACGCGCCTCTTCCTCAAGGCGAAACGGCAGGGTGAGGCCGCTGTTGGAGGGCGAGGTCCATTCCGCTTCCTTCGACTGTACCCAGACGCGCAGGGTGTAATCCCCCGGCTCCAGCGGTCTCGTCTCAAAGCGGCCGGCGTCGCCCAGTTCATCCACGGAATAGGCGCCGACATTGCCAGCGCGGGTGAAGTTGGCGCGGATTTGGTAGCGGTTGCTGCGAACCTGAAAGCCTTCCGGGACAAGAATGCGACCCCGCACCACGCGCGCCTGCGCGCTGGGAGCCGCCTTCGCCGGAGGAGGGCGCAGGGTGACCTCCATGGATTCCCCGGAATGGAAAGGACCATTGAACGTGCCGAGGTAGGTTTCGTCCTGTCGGATGCCTCCTCCACTCGCTCCGGGAATCAAGCGCTCAAAGCGGTAGTTGCCCTGCTCGTCCGTTTGACATTCAGCTTGGTAGGAAAAGAGAAAGTGAAGGCTGCTGTTGTCTCGTGCACGGATACTTTGCGAAAATTTGAGATGGGCAAAGGCAATGGGTTTTTCATCCGCGTCAAGCAGCCTGCCGTGCATGGCACTCCAGGGAGTGAGAGTTAACTTCCCGCCCGGCTGCCAATCCGCCAGCCGCACCTGTCCCCATCCTGCGTCAGGGTGATGCGCGGTGAGGAATAACTTCTCCGCAGGCGTGTCATCCAGCGGTTTACCGCTGAACCTGCCTTCGGCATCGGCGGTCTTCGGTCCGATCCAGCGGGTGTACAAACTGGGCCTTCTATTTTCGCCAACACCCGCCATGTCGGACGATCCAAGCATATAGAGACGTGAGGCCAGTTCAACCGTCGCATCGGAAACCGGCTTGCCATCGGCATCCACCACCGAGCCGGTGATCTCAACGCCCGGCTCCAATTCATGCGCCAGATCGAGGTTCGCGCCTTTTTTCCAGACGGCCCCGGCGGTTTCCAGTTTCATGCCGGGCGCGTCAATCAAAATCATGATTTGGGCATCATGCTCTGTCCAATTGGGCACACGATATACGCCGTTGTCATCCGTGATGACGGAGCGCCTCGGCGAATGTGCCAGCATTCCCAGCGCAAGCGCTTTGCCGGCATCGGATGCGGAGGAAGAATCATGCCCCGCCAAAATCCTGGCGCCAGCCACCGGCGCGCCAGTGTCCTTGCGCGTCACCTTTCCAGTTAACCAGGCATTGCAAGGTGTTAGCACGAGACGCTGTTCGTCTTGGATCCCGGCGGAGAGGGTGAGGATGATCCCCGATGTGCTGAGGTGGTCGGGATGGTTTGCCCAGAGCCGGGCATCCATGCCCGTTGGCACCTCTTCAAATTGGAACCGCCCAACGCTGTCACTTGAAACTGTTTTCTTTTGCACCGGATCACCCCAACTCAGATTACAATCGGCTCCGGCAACGGGCTGTCCCTTCGTGTCCACCGCGATGCCCGTGACCGTGATCACGGCGGCGGCGGCCGCAGATTCCGTCGCCTCCGTCTTCGTTTGATCCGGCTCAACCGGCGCCTGAGTAAAGCCGGTGACGGTCAGCGCGGCAAACATGACCAGCCCCGGCAGCCACCACGTCCGGCGTCCGCGCGCCAGATCGACCAGCGCCTCGATGCGATGCCGCAGGTCGCGCTGATTTTCCGAGATGCCCAGCACTGTGGCGGCGGCCAGCCACGTCATCCAGCCCGCCGTCGCGTGCTGCGTGAAGCCCAGCAGCACTTCCCCCAAACGATGCGCCGCGCCCGCCTCCGCATGGCGCAAGGCCCGTGCATCCGCCGCCATCTCCGCCTCCGCGCGCAGCCGCCGCGCCGCCCACCACACGGCGGGATTGAACCAGTGCAACGCCAGCAGGAGAGACGCCGCCAATTGCGTCCAAAGATCGCGCCGCTGCCAGTGCGCCAACTCGTGCAGCAGGATCAGCCGCAACGCTTCCGGGTCGCCGGACGCCGCCAGTTCACGCGGCAGCAGGATGACCGGTCGCAGCACCCCAAAAAGCGCGGGGGCGCGCACCGCGTTGGTGATGATCAGACGCGGCGCGCCGCGTTTGATTCCCGCGCGTTCGCAAGCGCTGGCATACAGCGCCGCGAGTCCGGCTGCCGGCGCCGTAGGATCCCGGCGCACCCGCGCGAGCAGGCGCAGGTGCAGCGCCAGCATGGTCGCGATCATGCCGCCCGTGCCTGCCAGCCAGAGCAACGTCAGCCAGTCCCAAGTGGTCCAAGCTGCTTTGGTGGCTGGCGGCATCACAGCCGCCCCAACGGGAGCCGGCGTTTCTTCGATCATCGGCAGGTCCGGCACTGTTTCCTCAAGCAGCGGCCTCGGCAGCACGGGCATGGCGGCAGGGGGGATCGTCATCACCACCGCCGCTGACTCAGGCGCGGGCATCGGCAGCCAGCGCGCCACCGAGACGGGGGAAGTGGCCACATCCGGCAGCGCCAAACGCAGCAGGACCAGCATCCACAGGCCATGCCGCCACGCGGGTGAGAGACGACGGCGCAGCAGCACCAACAACAAGCCCGCCAGCAGAGCGAGCCAGGCGCCTTTCCAGGATAAGGCGATCACTTCATGCAGCCAGGGGCCGGCCAAGTCGAGCAACGTGTTCATGGATCGTCAGTTTTTGGGTTTGATCTCGTCAAGCAGCGCCTTGAGTTGGGCGATGTCCTTTTTCGTCAGCGTCTGATGCTCCGCGCAGTGGGCCAGCAGCGGGTGCAGGGCACCGCCGAACAAGCGGTTCAGAAAACTCCGCGTCTGCTCCGACACACAGGCCGGTCGCTCGACCAGGGCGGAGTAGAGAAAGCGGTTGCCTTGAGGCTCCGTCCCCACCGCGCCCTTGGCGCTGAGCCTGCTGAGCAGGGTCAAAACGGTGGCGCGTTTCCAGCCGCGACGCTGCTCGAGCAAGGCGGCGATTTCCTGGGAGGTGCGCGGCGCCCTTTCCCAGAGCAGCTCCATGATCTCCCATTCCGCCTCGGTGATCGCGACCGAGGCACTCCGGTCCGCGCGCTTGGTTTTCGCATTTTTTCGGCTCATGACGACAGTTGTAAACAAAAACGTTTACGCCTGTAAACACAAAAATACGAAATCTTTCGTCTCCACACGGCGACAGCGCTTTGGTTCGCGGCCTCATGCCAAGGATCTCTCACCGATGGCAGCAGAGGATACGGTGCCGCAGGTCATTCTCAAAATCCCGTTCCTCCTGTCATCCTGCCCATCCTGTCTCAAAGGACAGCCCAACCTGCCTAGCATCGGCGGTTTTGGCCACCTTCGTGAGCGGGGGAGCAACCGAAGCGTTGCCACGATCGAAAAGCGGCGTCACCGCCGCCGCAGTCCAAGACGCCAAACGCCTGCGTGGTTTTCATACCCCATTCTTTCCTTATACTGTAATGCGCCAACTTCCCGGATGAACCCGCTCTCGCCACGAATCCTCTGCTTAGTCACGGCGGAGGGATCAGTTGCAGCGCGTCGAGGATGACAAAGCCGTCGGTGCCGGTGTTGCCGAGGGTGATGGTGGTCTCGCCGGCGGCGTCGAGTTCCACCGTGCCGAGGCTGCGGAAGGGTTCGCCGGCAGGCAGGGGCCGGGTTTGATCCGCCGTCAGAGCGATCGCGCGGCCACCGCTTGCAATCGTCAGCGGGACGTTGGTGGCGCGTGTCTCATGCGCGGAGTAAGCCATGCGCAGCTCGTAGCTGCCGGACTTCGGGGCGCGGAAGCGGAAGACGGCGGCGGACCGGCCGTCGGCGCGGCGGTCGTCATGCAGATAACCGCCGCCGATGTGCGGCTTGAAGTTGGAGGAGCGGCTCCACGGGCCTTTTAACTCCGCCTGCGCGTCATCGAGCACGATGCCGGGCAGCGTTTTCGGATCGATGCTGACGGGTGTGGCCGGCGCGGGCGGGAGGTCGGGCAGCACGGGCAGGTCGAGCACTTGACCGCGCGCCAGCAGGCGCTCGCGCAAGGCGGGGTAGGACAGCTTTTGCACGGCGATGTTTTCCCCGGCGCTCATGGCGGCGGCGATGCCGGCGCTCTGGCCGAGGATCATCCACGTCGGCTCGACGCGGATGGAGGAGATGCCGACATGCGTGCAGGAGAGGGCGACGGGAACCAGCAAATTCGAGCATTCGGCGGCCCGCGGGGTGATGGCGCGATACGGGATGTGATACGGATAGCCGTGCCGGCGCCCGTCCATGCGCACCGGCATGATCGTGCCCTCATTGACGACGAACTCCGCCGTGCCAACGCGCTGGCAGTCGTGCGAGTCGATGGGAAAGGAGGACACGACGATGGCGTCGGGTTTCTCCGGCTGCTCGATGATGTCTTTTTGCGAGACGACGAACTCGCCGATCATGCGGCGGCCCTCGCGCACATAAAGTTGCGGGGACCAGTGCCCGTTGCCGGGAAACTCATCACGGCAGAGGCCGAGCTCGCTCATCTGCTGGCGCAGGTGCTCCGGCACGGCGGGGTCGGTGGTGAGGAAGTGGTACAGCTCCAGCGTGTATTGTTTGTGCGCCTCCCAGATGGCGGCGCGGCCGGCCTCGTCCGCCTCGCTCCAGCCGTTGCAGGCGCCGACGAGACCCATGGAGAATTGTTTGCCGATGCCGTTGTTGGCGTCGAATTTGTTGCCCGGCAGCGGATAGAGATCCCACAGCAAAGTCGGGTTTTTTGCCAGAGCGAAGTAGCGCCGCACCACCTCGAAGCGCGCGGGGTCGTAGTTCGCGGGCCGCGAGAAGGGCACACGAATGGCGGGGTCTTTGGTGACGCAAAGGCGGAAACTGTACACCATCACGTTCTTGTCGCCCTCCTCCTCCGCGCCAGCATCGGTGGTGGTGATGAGCGGCAGCGGCCTGCCGTCCTCATCGAGGCCGGAAAGGGGCATCTTTGACTTGGGGTACTGTTTGCCCGCGAATGACTCACCGTACTCCCGCCGCCCTTCGCGCCCGATGGTCCAGCTCACACCGGCCGCCGCCATCAGATCGCCCTCGTAAGTGGCGTCAATGAACACCTTGGCGGTGAAGTCACCGTCGCTCGTCGCAAGCCGGGTGATGTGCGCGCCGTCCTTGTCCGCGGATTTCAAAACACGCCGGGTGAGCACTTGGACACCGGCCTCGTCGAGCATCGCCTGCGTGACGCGCGCGGCCACATGCGGCTCGTAGGTCCAGTGCGTGTGATCCTTCACGCTCACCTGGTAGGGCAGCTCGACGCCGCGCTCCTGGTAATCCTTTTCAATGCGCAGATGCCACTCCTCAAACAGCCCCAGCACGGTGGAGCGCACCGTTTGGTTGGAGTCGGAAAAACTGAGGCCGCCGGTGTTCACGCCGCCGACATGGACGGTCGGCTCCAGCAGAAGAACGCGCGCGCCTTCGCGCGCCGCGGCGATCGCGGCGCAGAAGCCGCCGGGCGTGGCGCCATAAACAATCACGTCCGCCTCGGAGGCGGCGGACGCGGGAAGCGAGGAAGCGAGAAGGAGGCAAAGAAGGCGCGGCAGGATCATCCTATCCCAAGGTTCCATTCCCGGGATTTTGGACAAGCTTTTGCAAGCGAGAAGCGGATTCAGCGGGACAACGCGCAGGCAGGTCCGGCGGGCAGGGCTAACAAATGGGCAGAATGACTTTCTTCGGAAATGAGACTTGGAGTGGTGAGCGGGATCGCGGCGTCGTTTCTGCTGTAGCGGCGCGTCTTTGACCGCCGGACTTTTTGGGTGATTGCGGCCCGAGAGAACGGAAATCAGCGACAGTCGGAGCGCAGCGGCGACAGGCGAAGCCAATCACAGACCGCCGGTACAGCATCACTCCATGCGTGTGCCCTGCCTGGCGGGCGCGACCGCGCGCTTTCATCTTGCAAGCCGGTGTTTTCCGGGAATTCTCCCGGCTCCTCCTCGCATGGCTGAATCCTCCTTTTCCACTGTCGGCATCGACTTCGGCGGCACCTCGGTGAAACTCGGTGTCTGCCGGGACGGCGCGCTGCTGCAAACCGACGAGCCGATTCCCACCGCCCACTTCGCGGGGCCGACCGCGTTGATCGGTGAAATGGCGGCGCGCGTGGCGCGTCTGCGCGAGTCCTTCCCCGACATCGCCGCCATCGGCATCGGGGTGCCCGGCTTGGTGGATTTTGACCACGGCTTCGTGCATGTGCTGACCAACGTGCCGGGCTGGAAGCATGTGCCGCTGAAGGCGCTGCTCTCGGAAAAAACCGGGCTGCCGGTAGTGGTGGACAACGACGCCAACGCCATGGCCTACGCCGAGTTCCGCCACGGCGCGGCGAAGGGACTGCGCAATGTGGTGGCGCTCACCCTGGGCACCGGCATCGGCGGCGGCCTGATTCTTGACGGCAAAATGTTTCGCGGCAGTTGCTTCTCCGCCGGCGAGATCGGCCAGATGAGCATTCACTTCGACGGCCTCCCCGGTCACTACGGCAACCTCGGCGCGTTGGAAAAGTACACCGGCAACCAGCAAATCGCCGAGCACGCCGTGAAGCGCTACGCCGAGGCGGGCATCGCCAGGGACATCGAGGATTGCAGCCCGAAGGCCATCGCCGAGGCCGCGCAATCCGGCGACGACATCGCGCGCGGGGTGTGGGGGGAAGTGGCGGACTGGCTGGGCACCGCGCTGGCCAACATCGCCTGGCTGCTGAACCCGGACGCCTTTGTCATCGGCGGCGGCGTCGCCCAGGCGGGCGAGCTGATATTCGCCCCGCTGCGGCAACGCGTGCAGAAGATGGTGTCGCCCGTGGTCTGGGAGCGCCTGCAAATTCTGCCCGCGCATTTCAGCAACGAGGCCGGCATCATCGGCAACGCCGCGCTGGCGGCGGATTTGCTGGAGTAGCGCCGCGCCGCGTTAAGCGGTTGATTTTGCGCGGGCGGGACGCTCAAGTGCGCCGCTTCATCTCATGCAGTACTTTTCCACCCGGGGCCTGACAAGGCCGCACACGTTCACGGAGGCCGTGGAGGCCGGTCTGGCGCCTGACGGCGGGCTGTTCCTGCCCGCGCAGTTTCCTGACATCACGCCGCATTTGCCGGCCTGGGCGTCCTTGAGCTACCCGGAATTGGCGGCGAAGTTTTTTCAGATCTTCGCCCCGGAAATCCCGGCGGCGGAGTGGGAGGAACTGACGGCGGCGGCTTACGCGCGCTTTGACGCGGTCGAGGTGGCGCCGTTGCGCCGGCTGGATGAGCGCATCTATGTGCTGGAGCTTTTCCACGGGCCGACGCTGGCGTTCAAGGACTTCGCGCTGCAATTGCTGGGCCTGCTTTACAAACGCCAGGTGCGGCTCGGCGGGCACCGCATCGCGGTGCTCGGCGCCACTTCCGGGGACACCGGCAGCGCGGCCATCCACGGCTGCATGGGGCAGGAGGGCATCACCATTTTTATTCTTTACCCGGATGGCCGGGTGGCGCCGCTGCAGGAGCGGCAGATGGCCTGCACGGGCGCGGACAACGTTTTTGCGATTCCCGTGCCCGGCACGTTTGATGACGCGCAAAGTCTGGTGAAGGAGGCCTTTGCCGACACCCGGTTCGTGTCAGAGTGCGGCCTGTCGGCGGTGAACTCGATCAACATCGCGCGTGTCCTGGCGCAGTGCGTCTATTACATCTGGGCCTGGCTGCGGCTGCCGGAGGCGGCGCGGGCGACGGCGCGCTTCGTGGTGCCGACCGGCAATTTCGGCAATGTGCTGGCCGGCTGGCTGGCGGCGCGCATGGGTTTGCACTGCGGCGGCTTCCAGGTGGCGACCAATCAGAACGACATCCTCTATCGCTTTTTCACCAGCGGTCGCTACGAGTCGGGCGAGGTGCGGCCCAGCCACGCGCCGAGCATGGACATCCAGGCGGCTTCCAACTTCGAGCGTTTTCTTTTTTACCTGCTGGACGGTGACAGCGCGCGGCTGCGCGAGGTGATGGCGCAAATCAAAACGGGGCAGTCCTTGCAACTGCCGCTCGCCGACCTCGGCTTCACCGCCTCGCGCATGAGCGACGAGGAAATCCAGGAGGTGATCGCCCGCGTTTGGCGCGAGCATGACTACGTGGTGGACCCGCACACGGCCTGCGCCTTCACCGCGCTGCCGGAGGACGCGGTCAGCGTGGTGCTGGCCACCGCCAGCCCGGCGAAGTTTCCCGACGTGGTGACCCTGGCCACGGGCCGCGAACCCACGCATCCGACGCTGGAGGCGCTCAAGGACAAGCCGTTGGCGCGTCATCCGCTGCCCGCCGAGGTGGAGGCGGTGAAGACCTTTGTGCGCGAGCGGGTGAGTTGCTGAAAAGCTTCAAGGAGCCTCCGCCAGTTTCTCCAGCAGCGAGCCTTTTTTGATCAGCGGCTTGAGTTGGTCGAAGGGAATCAACGGCTCGATGAAACCGGCGGCATAAGGGCCGATCTCGTAAGGGTCGAAGGAGAAGCCGAGGCCTTCGGCGGTGAGGAACCAGTTGTCGTTGAGTTCGAAGGTATCCTCGAAGAGCGGCCCTTTTTCCGCCAGCGAGTCCTCCGGTTTCAGCCCATGCTCGGAGCGCAGCGCCGCTTCGGCGAGTTTTGTCAGCTCATCGAGCGCCCCAGGTTTGAGCATGTCATCCAAGGTCAGCTCATCGCCACTGGAGAGATCGAAAGTCACATGCGAAGCCACATGATTGCCATGCGCGCCGCCGGTGTATTCAGTGTGAAACAGACGCAGGCAGAGCAGGCCGCTTTCGTTGAGCACGACCTCGAACGCATCGTGGAAGGTCAGGGATTCAAAGTGACTGATTTCAAGCTCTGCGAGTTCCTGCTTGCGCGGAATCTCCGCGCGCACGGAGAGTTCGACCTCGCGCAGCGTGGGGGCCGGCTTTGAGAAGTCGATTTCCTCCGTTGCTTCCATGCCTTGCCGGGCCAGATGACGCAGGGCGGCGTTGACACGCTGCGCCGCCTTTCCCGGCGCGCGCAACTGGGGGAACACCAGAGATTGCTTCCGCTCCACCAAATCCTCACCGCGCTTGCGCTCGTAGCTTTCTTCAAAAGAATAAAAGTCCAAGGCCACGCTGCCTGGATCAGCCGCTTCCGCGAGCGTGAAGGGCAGCTTTCGTTTGCCGTCACCGGAAGTCCAGGTGCCCTCGATTTGAACGGGCCCGCCTTCTTCCCCCTCTTTCCATCTTCCGACAAACCGGCCGGTGATGTCGTCACCGTAGGCGGTCAGGCTTTCCTCAAGCGTGGTTGCATCGCCTTCAAGCCGGCCCTGGAGATGGATGGGTTTGCGCTGGCTGAGATAATGATAGGTGCCGGTGAGCTGGCTGCCGGACTCAAAGCCCGGCTCCACCCAGAGGCTCGCGCGGATGGCGGCTTTGTCACCGATTTTCCCAGCCAGTGTCAGGAAGCGGTAGGCTGTCGTTGGCGGCGGTTGCTCAGACTCCGTCTGCGCCGGGAGCGAGGCGAATCCGAAAAAGGCAAGAGAGAAGCAAACGAAACGCGGGCAGATCATAGCCGCAGTTTGAACACTCAAAGGTCGCCGTGCAAATCAATCCCGCGTTCCCGCAAAAGGCGGTGGCACGCGCCCGCCGCTGTGGTATGACTGCGCTTTCGATGAACTCGCCCTCACGCCTCCTTCGCAACGCCGTCTTGATATTGGCCGCCGCCTTGCTGTCCAGTTGCGCCGCGCCCAAAACCGCCAAGCCCAATTACTCCACCAGCTTCGACCCGCCGGTGCAGCAGCCAAACAACCGCGGCGCGGTCAAGGTCAAGATCAGCACCGCCGCCCAGCGCATCTACGTCGTCGAAGGCGATCGTGTGCTGCTGGCCACGCCTTGTTCGGTGGGCAAGCCCGGCTCCCCCACGCCCGCCGGGCATCACCGCATCCTGAGCAAGACCTGGGACCGCCGCCGCCAAAGCCAGCCCGGCGCCGGCTATCCGATGACCTATTGGATGGCCTTCCACTCGCCCGCCTACGGCATGCACTGGGGCTTTGTGAAGCCTTATCCCTGCACCCACGGCTGCGTGCGCATGCCGATCAAATCCGCGAAGAAAATGTTCGACCTCGTCTCCGTCGGCACGCCGGTGCATGTGGCGCAGAGCCATCCCGAGGATGCCACCATTGGCAAAACGTTGCCGGTGCTGGACGACACCACGCTGCCCGACCCGCCCAACTCCTACATGATGAGTCCGCAAGTCTTCGCGGACGCGCGCCAGGGCAAGTTCTACACTTTTTGATCCGTTCCGTGATGAGCACCGCCCCCACGCCCCCCGTCCGCAAGCGCGTCAATGTGCGCACGCCCGAGGTGATGGAACGTGTGCAGGCGGAAGTGGAAAAGCATTATCGCAGTCCGCTGGTCGATGCCGTTCGTGCAAGCGGCGGCGTGGTGCAGGTCAACGGCACGACGGTGCGGCTCGCGCGTGATTTCGGCTTCTGCTACGGCGTCGAGCGCGCCATCGACCTCGCCTATGCCGCGCGCCGCGTCTTCGCCGACAACCAGGTCTATTTGCTCGGCGAGATCATTCACAACCCCGAGGTCAACCGCCAGCTTGACGAGATGGGCATCATCCGCATTCCCATCGAAAAGCACATGGCGCAGGTGGCGCTGCTTGGACCGGAGGATGTCGTGATTGTCCCCGCCTTTGGCGCTGAGACCAGTCTCATGAAACTCATCCAGGAGCGCGGCTGCGCCATCGTGGACACCACCTGCGGGGACGTGATGAGCGTGTGGAAACGCGTGCGCGGCTACGCGCGCGAGGGTTTCACCTCCATCATTCACGGCAAAGCCTCGCACGAGGAGACCCGCGCCACCGCCTCGCGCGCGCTGGGCGACGCTGGCAACGGCCATTACTTGATCGTGCTCACCCTCGACGATGTCGAGGCGGTCTGCGACTTTATCCGCCATGGTGGTGATGCCGCGGCCTTTTTGCGGCGCTTTGAGGGAGGTTACTCGCCGGGCTTTGACCCGACCCAGCATCTGCTCCGCATCGGGGTGGCCAACCAGACCACCATGCTCAAGTCGGAGACGGAGGATATCCAGCGCCGCTTGCGCCAAGCCGTGCTGGATCGCGATGGCGCAGCAGCGGGCGCGGCCAATTTTCAGGTCTTCGACACCATCTGTGGCGCCACCCAGGAGCGCCAGGACTCGCTCTTTTTGTTGCTGAGACAACCGCTCGACGTGCTGCTCGTTGTCGGCGGCTACAACAGCTCGAACACCACGCACTTGGTCGAGATTGGCGAGCAGCAACTGCCCACTTTTTTCATCCGCACCTCCGAGTGCCTGACCGCGCTGGAGACCATCGTCCATTTCGACATCCACCAAAAACAGGAGACGCAAAGCTATTCCGACAAGCTGGCCAGCCCCGGACCGGTCACCATCGGCATCACCGCCGGCGCCTCCTGCCCGAACAACCTGATCGAGGACACCATCTTCCGTGTCTTCGAGTTGCGCGGAGTGCCACCGGAGAAGGTGCTGGCCGCTGCCGGGGTTTGATCCGCTGGCTGGCCAACTTGTCACCAAGCGGGCGTGGTTTTTACGCTGATCTATGTCAGAATTGCCGTCGCCGAATTCCCCCGTGAGCGCCGTTGTTTCCGCCGTCATCGACACCTTCCTGCCCGATCCCGAATTGACCGGGGAACAAGCCTGTCTGCGCGTGCGCGACCTTGATTTTTTCTACGGGAAGACGCAGGCGCTGGAGCGCATCAATCTCGACATCGCGCGCCATCAAGTCACCGCCTTCATCGGTCCCTCGGGTTGCGGCAAGTCCACCCTGCTGCGTTGTTTCAACCGCATGAACGACCGCATCCCCGGCGCGGAAATCCGGCGCGGCGGCATCTGGCTGGAGGGCGCGGACATTCACGCGCCCGACATGGACCCGGTGAGCCTGCGCCAGCGCGCCGGCATGGTTTTCCAGCGCTCCAATCCCTTTCCGCGTTCCATCTTCGAGAACGTGGCCTACGGCCTCGAAATTCAGAACACCGATCCGGCGGAGATCGAGGGCAGAGTCGAGGACAGCCTGCGCGCCGCCGCCCTCTGGGACGAGGTCAAGGACCGCCTGCATCAAAGCGCTTACAGCCTCTCCGGCGGCCAGCAGCAGCGCCTCTGCATCGCGCGCGCCATCGCCGTCAAACCGGATGTGCTGCTCATGGACGAGCCCTGCTCCGCGCTCGATCCGGTTGGCACCGCCCGCATCGAGGAGCTGATCCTGCAACTGCGCGCCGACTACACCATTGTCATCGTCACCCACAACATGCAGCAGGCGCTGCGCGTGGCCGATCACACCGCGTTTTTTTTCCTCGGCAAACTGGTCGAGTACCGCCCCACACTGCCGTTGTTTGAGGTGCCCAGGGAAAAAATCACGCAGCAGTACGTCACCGGACGCGTCGGATGAGTGGAAGCGGCGCTCCCGCCGCTTGAGAAGGGAAGGCGGAACTTTTTCGTGATGTCACAGCTTCCGTGTCCGCGAACTCCATAGCGGCACGATGCCGCCTCCACTTCAGAGCACCGGCAGCCAGCGCATCCATCACCGTTGATCCAGCCATCAATCGCGAAAATTCCGCAATCAAAACGGAGGCAAAGACGATTCCCTCATAGACCCCGTCGTTGCCATGTCATTCCCACCTTCTTCTGTTGATGCACTTTTTGCCAAGTTGTCTGCGTTTGTCATACTGGCGGCGCTTCCTGTTGTTACTGCGAAAGACAGCTCATGGACACCCAAGCCGTCTCCGCCAAATTACGGGACAACTGAAGCACTTGGCGATCTCCACAGAATCAACCCAGGCGATGGCAAAAATCCGGCCTTGGATCGTTTGTTGGTTTGGAGCCTGTACCACAGCTTCGGCGGCGCGAAAGAGGCGGTTGCTTGGTTGGAACATCCACGTGCCCGCCAGGCACTCTGGCTCGCGCTCGCCACCCACGCCATTTTGCAGGATCAAGCTGATGCTTCCGAATGCAGTGCCGCCCTCGCTCATTTGCGCCATCAAAAAGCGCTGGATACGGAAACCGTGCGGTTTTTCCAATTGCTCTGGTCGGAGCAGGAGCGCGCAAAAAGCACTGCGGCGGCATCTGCCTACTTGCGCGCTTGGCTGGCACGTTTCGCCTTGCCACAAAAATCCGCCGCTGAAATCGCCAGCCTCCGCGCAGCAGTGGAACGCGGCTTCACCGCCCTGAGATTCACCCTCAATGACAACGCTCCATAAGAAAATCAACCGCGCAATCAAAACTCCACCTCCAACGATTCCAACTCTGAATCCCATTTGTATGAAAACCATTCTTCTCTCCCTTCTTTTCCTCGCTGGCGCGGCTCACGCTGCCCAATACGCCGTGATCGCCACGATCAATGATTACCCCGGAGAAGCCAACGATTTGCGCGGTTGCAACGCCGATGGCGATGCCTTCCAGCAGTTGCTCATCAGCCGGTTTGGCTTCCCTCGGGAGAACATCATCCGCTTGCGGGACGCGGAGGTCACCGCAGGCGCCATCCACAAGGCGTTCGCCGGACATCTCGTCGCCAAGGCCCAGCCCGGAGACGCCGCTGTGTTCTTCTACTCGGGTCATGGCACCCAGGTTCCCGACTTTGACGGCGATGAACGCGACAATGCTGATGAGGCGCTCTGCGTTCATGACATGACCGCAGCCGATCCCGCGACCTGGATCACCGATGACGTGCTTCGTCATTACCTTTCCCAAATGAAAACCAACCGCGTCAGCGTCCTGCTCGAATGCTGCCACTCCGGCACCGGGACGCGCGGCGTCGAGAGTGACGCGGCTGACGGCGTTCGTTACATGGACCTCGGCTTTGGGCGGTCCCAGGACATCTACCGGAACTTGGCCATCAGCACCTCCATGAAAAACCCGTCAAACAATCCTCAGCACGTCCTGCTTGCCGCCTGCGCCTCGCATGAACTGGCGCGGGAGGATGGACCGCGCGGCGGCTACTTCAGGCTGGCCTTCGAGAAAGCATTGAGCACCGCCAGTCCTGACACCCCGCTTGAGAAACTGTACGAGCCCATTCGGGCCGACATCGCCCAGCGCATGAGCCGCGCCCCTGGTCAGCGCAAGCAGACACCGCAGATTGAGGGCAATGCCCGCGTCAGTCTCAATGACCTGCTCGCCAGGGAAGCTCCGGCCGGGTCAGTCCTTGCCCAGGTCCCCGAACCGCAAGCTCCCGTGCCGCTGCCGGACGCCGGGTCCCTGGTTGGTGATGTCGGCATCGCCCTTGAGACCGACAAAACCGACTATGTGGAAGGCGAGCGCATGACCGTCACCCTGACACTCGCAAAAGACGCCTACCTGCGCCTCTACTACACCGATGGCGAGCAGCGTTCCTTTCTCATCTTCCCGAACAAATTTCATCCCTCGGACGAAGTGAAGGCGGGGGAAAAAATCAGCCTGCCAGCGCCCGGCTCCGCCTTTGCCTTCGAGATGACTTATCCCGCCGATCGCGGGGCGAACCCGGTCAGCGAGGTGCTCACCGCCGTTGCCTCCACCACGCCCTTTAATGACACCCGCTCATTGGTGTGGGAGGGTGTTAATTTCATCGAATGCACGGGTCAGAGCTATCACGAGATGGTAACCCGCGGCATTGACATCAAACCTGAATTGCAACCCGGACGCGCCACCGCCATTTACCGCGTCACCCCCAAAAACAAGTGACCTCTCGCACATTGTTCACGCTTTAGCGTGTTCAATCTGCCCCTCCAAACGCTTGGTTCTAATGATCGCCTAAAGTCCATAACCCTCATTTCCTCCCATGAAATCACTCCTGCCTGCCCTGCTCCTCCTGCCGCTTCTTCTCACGGCCAAAGACAACGCCTTTCAGTTGCCGGCTGACGCGCCGAAAAAGATAATTACTCCCGAAGAGATTGCCCGGCGCTGGGAGCAGGCGGAGACGCGCTCGTTGAAAGAGCCGCCGACCGAAAAACGCACCGCCACCATCACTCCTGAGCATCTGGCCCGGCTGCGGGCGGCTGGCGCGGATCGTGGCATTGCGGTGGTGCCGGACAATCAGGGTCAAAATCAGTGCTCGGTCAGCGTGAATCCCGATTCCTCGATCAGCTTTCCAAATATCCTGTTCAAGATCAACTCGACGGAACTGGCGGATGAAGCATCTCGACAGCAGGTTGAAAACATCGCCCAAGCGCTGCGCACGCAGGCGGGCAGGAGCTTCGTGCTGGAGGGTCATACCTGCGACCTGGGGGCGGACGCTCATAATCAAACGCTTTCGGAGCGGCGGGCCTCGGCCATCTTTGCAATTCTTACCGCTCGCGGTGTGGCCCCTGCCCAGATTCTGCCGCTCGGTTTTGGCGAAGCCCGCCCCGAGTTCTCCAACACCTCCGACACCAACCGCGAGCTGAATCGCCGCGTCGTGCTCTCCATTCGCCAGAGATTTTAACGTTTGTGGGGCGACCAGGCCGGTCGCACCACGGGAAAACCTCACCCCCCCTTGCCATGCGCCACTTCCATCTATTGATTGTCCTTGTTGTCTCTTCCTGTGCCCACCGCGATGGCACCCGGCTGGAATCCCGCGCGCCGGGCACCCAGCAGCGGTCTGGTGACATCGTGCTGGATCTGCGCACCGATCAGGCGCGCTACCGGGTGGGTGATGCCGTCCGCGTGACCGCCACCACGGATCAGCGCGCCAGCCTCACGATCTACAGCCTCGATTCCACGGGCCGGAAGACCCCCGTCTGGCCGCGCGCAGGGATGAAGCCGCCTCCCTTGAATGCGGGCGAAACACTAACCCTGCCGCCCAAGGGGGCGGATTGGCAGATTCTAGCGGGAGAACCGCTCGGTGTGAACACACTGGTGGCAGAGGCCGTTTCGAGTCCGCGGCCCGTTCCAGCCCGCCCTAATGGTGCCAGCAGCAGTCCCTCCGGTCCCGAGTTCTTCCAAATGCACACGGGGGGGTGGAAAGGTCTTGCCGTCGAACCCTCCACTCAAGCTGGCAGCTCAACCACCTCCTCCAAACGCGGCAGAGGTGAGGCCCGCTGGCTCTATGAGGTGAAGCGATGAAACGTGACCGATTCAATGAACAACGTACGCTAGCGCATCAAACTCCGTCATTCGCTGTTCACGCTTGCGCATTCGGTCCTGATCCGCTTTCCTAGCCATGCTTTGCAATCCAGTCCAGACATCCCCCTGTCCGACCTCCGCGCTAATGACAGCGCTGCTTGGCAGGCGGCTTACGTCCACTTGTGGCGGGTGGCGCTTGGGGCCATGGGCGGCGTCTTGGGGCGGCTGCCGGCGGATGCGGAAAACTTGGCGGCGGATTTGCTCGCTCGGGAAATCATTCCGGGGGTGCTCCAGCAGCGCACAGAATCGTTCCAGAAGCTTGCCACCTTTGCCGCATTGCTCAATCTCACCGCAGCCATTGCCCGCAACCGCGCCATCGATCACCTGCGCCAGCGCAGCCGCCGGCCAGAGGAAACCGTGGAGACGCTTCCGGAGCCGACTCCCTCGGGAAATGGAGCGGGGGAGCCGCTGTTGGGGGACGACCTCCTGGCGTTTGTCATGCGCCAGCTTGCTCCGCCCGACCCTGAGCTGTTTCACGACCGCTTTGTGCTCGGCCTCACCACGCGCGAGATCGCGGAGAGCCGCGGCATCAGCCATGGCACCGTGGTCAGCCGCTTCGCGCGTGCCCTGGAAAAGCTGCGCCCGCTTTTGGCCGCTGAACTGGACTTGAAACCGCCCGCTTGATTTTTCATGCCATGTCCACCACCGAAACAGAATCCGAACTCACAGCACCCGAGCGCCTGGCCGTGCTGGCCGCGCTCGGAGAGCTGACGCCTGCCGAGCAGGCGGAGTGGGAGGCGGTGCGCGAGGGGTATCCCGCGCTGAGCGATTCGGTGGACGCTTGGACTGCCATCGCTGCGGCTTTGGAAAAATCAGAAATCAGAAATCAGAAATCAGAAATTCCGGATGCCGTTGTTGAGCGGCTCGACTCAGCACGCGCTAGTGTCCAAGATTCAGCCGCCCCGCCGTACGTTGTTCACGCTTTAGCGTGTTCACCTTCCAGCCCTGACACGCTCAAGCGTGAACAACGTACGCAAACCGCACGCCGGTTTTCCACCTTCACCCGCATCACGCTCGCCCTCGCCGCCTGCGCGGCGCTTTCCCTCATCCTACTCCAAGACAGAACGCCGCCACCCGTGGCGGAAGGCATCAAATCCGCGCCGCCGGCCGTCTTCCCCGTTGCCCCGGTGGAGTGGCAGGCTCCCGGCGCCGAGACTCGCCTTCTGCAGCCCGCCATCGTGTGGAAAGGAGCTCCCGGTCAGCGTTATCACCTGCGCCTGGAGGACGCCTCGGGAACGGCCATCGCTTGGGCGGAGTCCGTTCAGTCGCCTTGGCTTCTGGAGGAACCGCTGGCGGCTGGGGGGACCTACACGGTGCATTTGGAGCCCGACCACTCCGCGCCCACCGCGCCTACGCAGATCAAGGATCAGCCCGCAGCACCTGCTGCTGCCACCACGTTCAGCTTTCGCGTCCTGCCTGATGCGGTCCCGCTCGAAGCGGACCTGTTGGTCCAAATGCAGGCGCTCGTGGAGGCGGGCCACCGCACAGATGCCCTCAGCCTGCTTTACCGCCTGCCGGAAGAAGCTCTCACGGTCGAAGCGTTCCGTAATTGGCGGGTGAAATTGGAGGGCAAGTAAAGTTGGCGGCAATCCCACGGCGATAGGCTGCGCGAAGAATCGAGAGCGCAGGCCAGTTCGAACCGCAATTCCTCCGCGCGAAACGGGGCGAGGGCAGGTTCGTCAGGGGAGCACACGCGCCCTCGCGTGTTGCGTGAGGCACCCCGCCTTACGCCCCTCAAACCTGGCGCAGCCGCACTTTCAAATGCGGCTGCGCCGGAGAGGGGATGGGGGTCCCGGCGGGGGCGCCCGTGCTCCCCGCTCCTGCAATCAAATTCCACCGCGCAACGATTCCAGCGAAGGCCCCGCGCTTGCTCGTCCTCAGAAATCCTGTTAATCCTAAATAAATTCTGTCAATCCTGTCCCATGAAACGTCTCCTTTGTTCATTCGCCGTGCTCACCGCGTTGTTGACCCTGACTCAATGTGAAACGCCTTCCGGGACTGGAGGCGGCAGGAATGTGCCTGCGACCAAGGACAGCCCCTTTGTGAACACGCTGGGCATGAAGTTTGTGCCGGTGCCGGGGACGAAGGTGTTGTTCTGCACCACGGAGACCACAGTGGCGCAGTATCAGGCGGCGGGGCTGGGGTATCAGGTGCCTGCATTCAGCCAGGGCAATAATCATCCAGCCGTCAATGTGAGCTGGGATGATGCGAAGGCATGGTCGCGTGGTTGAGCCAAAAGGAGGGGAGGAAATACCGCCTGCCGACGGATGCGGAGTGGAGCGCGGCGGCGGGCGGCAGCACGTATCCGTGGGGTAATCAGTGGCCACCACCGAACAACGTGGGGAACTACATGGGACAGGAACATCGAGGCAGCGCCACATCGGTGGCTTATTTTAAGTCGATTGTAAACCAGGCTGGATTCTGGAGTTTGATTGGTGGATTTCGAGATCAGCAGCTGTTCACCGCGCCCGTGGGCAGTTATCCCGCCAACGGTTATGGGCTCTACGATCTTGGAGGGAATGTGTGGGAGTGGTGTGAAGACTGGCACCCTGATCATCGGGGTGAATGCCGCATGTTGCGCGGCGGTTCTTGGAGCAATGACTATCGCGGCAGTCTCGCGTCTTCCGGCCGCTCCTTCTGCCCGCTCGGCCTTCGCGTCCACAGCGACGGCTTCCGGTGTGTGGTGGTGCGATGAGTTTCTGCGCCCTGGGCTGGCTTCGTGATTGGAGCTCGCAGTTTGATCTTTGACTCTTGCAACTGGACCCTTGATCCTGCGAGCGAAGCGAGCGGAAAAATTCTTTCCACCCCCGCAATCAAAAACCATTTTCCAGCGATGCAGATCCTGATAAAATTTACACCATGTTTGCCATGAACCGATTCATTCTGCTGCCTGTCGTCGCCTTCACGGTTTTCATCAGTTCCGCCCCAGCGGGGGAGCGTGTGGCGCTGGTCATCGGGAATGATGCTTACCAGCATGCCCGGCCGTTGAAGGCAGCGGTAAATGACGCCGCGGCGGTGGCCGCAACCCTAAAGAAGCTGGGGTTCGACACGTTTTCTGTCTCAAACACCTCGCTCGAGCAAATGATCGAAGCCATGGAGGCGCTTAAATCCCGGGCCGCAGGTGCCGCAGCGGTGCTTGTGTATTATGCCGGTCACGGCATCGAGTCCGGCGGCTCTAACTATCTGATTCCAGTGGATGCAGTATTGGAAAAAGAAATTCAACTCAAGACCCAAACGGTAAGTTTGGAAAACGTTTTGCACGAACTTAAAGACATTCGAGTCCCTGCACGAATGATCATTCTGGACTGCTGCCGCGACAACCCACTTGAAGGCCGCGACTGGTTGGCCACTCGCTCCTACGGAGGAGGGCTTGGATCTTTGACAACCGATACTCTAGAGGAGCTACCCTGGTGGTTTATGCCGCCAGCCCAGGGAAACCGGCCCTCGACCGCTTGACCGCGGAAGACTCGCATAGCCCTTTCACTATGGCGCTCATTACGGAGTTGCCAAAGCCGGGAGTACATTCCTTCGAAGTCTTTGGCCGCGTGGAGGAGAGTGTGCTTCGATGCACGGGTTCAAGACAAAAGCCGCGGATTTTTTACAATGGCAGCACCTTGCCGTTTCGGAACTTCAATTTTGCGTCCTCCGAACCGATGCTTCAACCTGTGGCTGGAAGTTTTCAGCAATCGTCGACTCCCATGCCGCCCCCGGCTGTCTCCGAGTCACCACCACCAGTCCTTGACACACCAGAATTGCCCGAGGCAGGGTTCTTCGATTTGAATGGCCTATTCCGATCTGGGCCTTACGCTAATTTCAACACCTACTCTCGCACTCAAATTCTTCGGCAGGCACAGACAAAACTAAAGACGGAAGGTCTTTACACGAGTGCCGCCGACGGGCTTCCTGGCCCGGGAACGCAAAAAGCACTCCTTCAATGGCAGCGGAGCCGCGGCCTTCAACCACTGACGGGCAGACTGGATGGAGCCACTCTTGAAGGTTTGAGTCTTACCGGAATTGCAGAGCAAATGCCTCCCGAAGGCGAAGCCCCACCAGCCGCACCGAGCGGAGGCCGCCCCACGCTCTACTTCTTTACGGCATCCTGGTGCCCCCCTTGTGCGACGATGAAGAAGAATGTCCTGAGCACCGCAAAGGTCCAGCAAGCACTGAAAAATTTCGACTATCGAATTGTCGATGTTGACGCTGCGGGAAACGACAAGCTGAGGGCCACCTACAATGTGCAAGGAATCCCGCATTTCGTCATCACAACTAGATCCGGCAAACTACTCTCGACCCAAACAGGTGCCACCGACGCATCCACTTTTCTAAACTTCCTGGATAAAGGCATCCGCTAGATTTAATGATCGAATCGACTTCCCCAGATTGTGAGCACTCAACGGTTTGCACGCACCCATCTCCGCATTGCATGAAACCCACTCTTTGCACCGTCCTCGCCATCACAAGCACCGCCCTGTTGCTCTCCCACTGCGCCACGACCAAAAGTGGTGGAGGAGGTTCTGGCAGCCTGCCTCCCGCGACCAAAGAATCACCCTTCGTCAACAGCCTCGGCATGAAGTTTGTGCCGGTGCCGGGGACGAAGATCCTGATGTGCACGACGGAGACGACGGTGGCGCAGTTCAAGTCGGCGGGGCTGGGCAACGAGGCTCCGAAGTTTCATCAGGCTAGCAATCATCCAGCAGTAAACGTCCGCTGGCAGTAAGCGTCAGCACAGCGCCTTTGCTGATTGCTGGCATCGGTGGCGGCAGGTGCTTTGTTGATAGGTTTGGTCGGTTGGCGCTCTTTCACCCAGGCATCGGGTGCGAGGCTCGGGTAGTCGGCGGCGGCCATCAGCGGCATCCGCGTGAACACGTCGCGCAGATACTCGAACGGGTTGATGCCCCGGCACCTGCAGGCTTCGATCACGGTGAACACGATGGCGCTGCGTTCTCCCGCTTGCGCATCCCCGACGAACAACCAGTTTTTCTTGCCCACGGCGGTGGGCCGGATCGCGTTCTCCACGGGGTTGTTGTCAATTTGCCTCGCTGCGCTCGCCCTGCGGGCAGCCTGCGGCTGGCTATCTCCGCTTCGCTCCGGTTCGACCCGCCCGTCTTCGATGAACACGCTCAGGCCGGCCCAGACACGCAGCGTGTAGTTGACGGCCTTGCCCATCTGGCTTGTCGGAAAGTGCCGTCCCTTGCGTTGCCAATGCCGCAGGATGCGGCCAATCGGCTCAATGATCGGACGGATCTCGGCAGTGCGGGTCACGGCGCGCAACTTGGCGCTGGCACGCTTGACCCGCAGCCGTGGCTCAATGGCGTAGAGATGGCTGATGAGCATGACGATGAGTCGCGCGTCTGCCTTGTGCGCGCCGGTCTCGCTAGCTTCGAAGAACTCCCGCCGCGAGTGCGCCCAGCACGCCGCCAGCGCTATCGCCTGCCCATGCCGCTTGGCAAACGCAGGATACGCGCTGTAGTTGTCACTTTGGAGCGTGCCGCTGAAGTCAGCGGGGATGATCTTCTCCAGCACGCTCGCCGCGCGCGAGGTGGCCCAGTGGAAGGCCGCGTCGCCTCCCGGACGTTTGATCGCCCAAAAGTAACCGTGCCGCGCCCTCCCGCTGCCGGGTTCCAGGTATTTGACCACCGTTTCATCGATCTGCGCATACCCGTGCCCCCACATGCCGCCGAGGATGATTTGATAGATCGGTCGCAGCCATTCGGCGGCCAGCCCCACCCAGCGTGACATGTCCTGGCGCGACAGCTCGATGTCGTGCCGCCACTTGGCAATTTGCTGTTGCCGGTAGAGCGGCAGGTGGTCGCAGTATTTGCCCGTGAGGATGGAGGCAAGCAAACCAGGTCCAGCTTTGCTGCGCACTACCCCAAGTTTCGCAGATTTCGGCGAAAAGCAGCGATTTTGGCCCGC